>OAUX01001031.1_pt1 | contig 9359 bp, 10 predicted proteins | sample 1501311 | NCBI WGS metagenome assembly OAUX01 (sample SAMEA2580066, study PRJEB22360) | human gut metagenome | reverse complement strand
GAGACATATACTTCACTCCTAACAAGACAAACTATACAATAAAAAATAAACCGACAGAGAATCACTTTACTTATTAATTCTCTATCGGTTTAATAAAATCCTTGATAGCACGTTATGTATACACTATATATTTTTCTATTGTAACGATTCTAAAGTTTGTCTCCATTAAGTGTCAACTCAGATTCGCCGTCCATGAATAGTATTTCCACTGTCTATATTCGTGATATACTCTTAAAATTCCTTCCTTAAAATAAGAAATTCTAAGAAATTTTATTCATTTTCATGAGCAAGATTCGTTTCACCGATTCGTCGAGTCGTTCTTTCGAGATACGACCGTCTTTCACGGCTTTCATAAGGCCGTTATACGCCTCTTGCATGTGTTCGTATTCGTGACACACGAGCAAGATATCACTGCCGGCGAGGATGGATTGCACCGCCATATCGCCAAAAGTATAGTGATTTGCAAGGGCCCCCATGTCCATATCGTCCGTTACCACAACGCCATTATAGCCTATGTTCTTGCGCAACCAATCGGTAATAATTGCTTTCGATAAACTAGCAGGATGATCTGGATCGATTTGTGGGTACATCGCATGAGACACCATGATTGTATAGGTATTCGGTTTGGACTGTTTGATGAGGTCTACGAATACCTTTGTATCCTCTGAAAGCAATGTTTCTTTAGAGACAGGAACGATACTTGTGTCAGCGTGCAAGTCTACATCGGTCTTACCAATGCCCGGAAAGTGCTTATAGGAATACCACAAGCCCGCTTCATCGTAAGCCTTGCCAACGGCGCCTGCATAGCGAACGACCTCATCAGGGCTCGTACTATAAGAACGACCATAGGTTAATCCTAAGTCCGCCACAGGAGCAAAGTTAATGTTAAAGCCCAAGTCTTTTAGTTCTGCACCAGACTGTTTTGCCAAGGATACAGCTTGCTCAACGGGCATTTTGCCTACCTCCTCAGCGGGAGGAACCTTGATGAGCTTATCATCCATGCGCGCTACTGCACCGCCCTCTTGGTCGATGCCGAGGAACAATGGCATTAAACCGGCGCTTTTACCAGCCTTATTAATATCTGTAATGAGCGTTTTAACTTGATCCTTAGACTCCATATTACGATCAAACAAGATGATACCGCCCACGCGGTACTCGTTGAGCATAAATTTAGCGTCATCGTTTAGCGTTGTGCCGTGAATGCCAATCATCAACAATTGGCCCACCTTGTCTGCATCGGACATATTCGCCACTAACTTGTCCACCTTTTGCTCTGGTGAAAGTTCGCTTTGTGCCACAGACTCATAGGTCACAGGCTCTGCCTTTGAAGTAAATGGATTATGTAAACCGCAACCCGTTGTGAGTGCTAATGCACCAATCATAGTGGCTGCTACGAAGCGTCGAAACATGCATACCTCCCTTAAATCTCTAAAAAGTAATATGTATAGTATATCAAAAAATATAAACGAGCCCAACATAATCAATACACGACAAGCAGCAGTATAGTACATGCATCTTACAAAACAAAAAGATTGTTACTCGAAAACCCAACGGGTATATCCATTGAGAGAATCAAATAACAATCTTTATATGTTTCATTTTTGTTGTGTAAACATTATAGTTTACATTTTGGAGTGTAAACTATGTATCTTACATTTTGGATGTGTAAAATGTGTATGTTACATTTCGCAAATTAAATTTTGCCTTGCTCTTTCATTTCCGCTAAGAGCTTTACGATACGAGGCCCACAGCCTTTGCCACCGCAAGCGCCCGTGCCAGCGCGAGTTGCTTCTTTTACTTGTGGAAACGTGTGAGCACCATCTAAAATGGCTTCCTTAATCGTTTTGCGCGTAATGCTACGGCAAGTGCACACCTTTGTGAGCTTGTCCAGAATCGCCTCTGGCACTTGGTTTTCTTCAAAATTCATATGTAATTCCTCTTTTATTCACTTGAATATCTATATACTGTATCAATTTAATGTATCGATTTAATATATCGATTTACGTGTCAATTTAGTGTATTGATTTACATATCGATGTAGTGGATCAATTTACTCTATCGATAGTATCTAATAATACACTGTCATATTAATATATCGAAAATTTACGATTTCTGTACTTAGTATATCATACTTAGCAAATTATATCGATACTTTTTAATATAGTGAGGAATGTAAAATAAAATTTGAATGATAGGACTTACCATAAAGTGTTTACTATATAGTATTTTCTACATAGTGTTACCATATAGCTTTTACCATATCAGCCTTAATCTAAATCCTATAAAATAATGCTCACGATACGGTCAAAGAATTGTAAAATCGTTTGTTGTAATGGAATGAAAATCTTATCTGCAATAGGTGTATTAAGCAATAAGATAAGTACAATCAAGCTGACAAAGCTTAACCGTTCCAATGTAAATTGCAAATCCCTAGGCAACAAGCTTGTAATGATGCGACTACCATCAAGTGGTGGTATTGGCATCATATTGAGAATGGCAAAGTTAATATTATATACAACAATCAGTGTCAGTACTAACTCTAATGATTCATTTGTCAACAAGCCGTAGCTTTCAAGAAAACGAAGTGCTAAGTAGCCTAAAAAGGCCATCAGCACATTAGACGCAGGTCCCGCAATAGATACTAAGGTATAATCTGTGCGAGGATCGCGGAAGTTAGACGTATCAACCATTACAGGCTTAGCCCATCCAAACCCACCGATAAGGAATGCTATAGAGCCGATTAAATCAAGATGTGCCACGGGATTCAATGTCAAGCGGCCCATGGAGCGCGGCGTAGAGTCGCCGAGCATATCTGCTACCTTGGCATGAGCAAATTCATGCCCAGCAGCTGCAATGATAAGCGCTGGAATAGACGCTAAAATCATCGTTAAACTAATACCAGAAAATAACATAAAACTCCTTTATTGTTTGGCTTCCCATGCGGTAAAGCCCTCTTGAATGCAACGAAGGGCATTTAAGGTACGGGGATAGCCGATATACGGCACGCATTGGGATGCGATATTAATCAAATATTGTTTGCTGTTTCCTACGTTCAAATTGCCTTCTACATGAGCCTTGAGTTGAGACTCACAGCCTCCTTGAGCCGCCAAGAAACAGAAGGTAATCATTTCACGATGAGCCACGCTAAGGCCTTTACGCGTATAGTAATCGCCGAACATATTGGCAAGCCATTTGTTGATATGACGAATATCTTCTGGCCCTTCTTGGTAAGAATTGCGCATAGACTCCCCAAAGATTTCCACTTGTTTTTCTACGCCCTTTTCTAGACGAGACTCACTAGTAATAGTGCTGCGAGAGGAATCAACAATAGCCTCTCCTCGATAGTCAAAAATCTTATTGGTCACCTTAAAGAATGGGCGCACACGTCCGATGCCAAGATAGGGCACCGCTTGATAAATGAGCTCTACCACTTCATCAGGAATAAGGCCAAAGTTTAATCCTGCCGGTAGCATTAATGCATATTCATCAACAGCGGAGGCGCCTACTAATGTAGCGAGAATGGCTAAGAAGCGATCCTTTGCCGGTACATTACGGCCTTCTTCGGTGATGACTTCATCAAAGGCAAAATTATCAAACAATATTTCAAACTCTGGATCAATATAACCTGCTGGGGCTGCAATATCAGGGAACATACGCTCCGTATAGGCTTGAGCAAATTCAGATTTAGACATAAAAAACCTCCATAAACAACACTGGTGAAAGCCCAAAAGGAGCTTTCACCAGCAATAGTTATGTAATTATTACGGCACGGGCCATCAGATTATAACGCTGGGAATTCGAAAGTTGTGCCGTATACTTCTTTCCAAGCAGCCATGAACATATTGAACTCATTTGTTCCAGGTTGAATTTGGTAAACTTGACCATCTGGAGCGTAACGATATACAGTATGTAAGCTTGGATTAACAAGATATTTGAACAATGTAGCTTCCCCGTATTGGTTATTATGCATGTTAATTACATTAACACCAAATACGTTGTTACGGCTGCTATCGATACCTTTAAACTCAGATGCTTTATCAAAGAAATACGTTTCTGTACCATTTGCACTATTTGGAACCTCTGGGTAGTTAGCTAACCCATTCCAGTTTGCTGCGTTTGCAACACCACCTACTAATAATGTACCGGCTAATACAAATGCACCTAATAAATTTTTATTCATAATGATCTCCTTTGTGCCACGAGGGCAAATCACGAATCAGTCATACTCTCACATGACTTGAATACAATACGCTATATGTATAGTATATCACATTTTTAATAAAATTTTTAGATTTCCAAAGTTACAGAATATATGCATATGAGGTTATATCAAATTAGCCCTTCATGTTCTCTGCTGTTTTTGCATTTGCGTTATCGATTGCTTCTAGCAATTTATTAAGCAACATACGCAATTGACGTGTCTCATCTACGTCAAATATAGGACCTGACGATTCAGCCAAGCGGCGTGGTATATGAACCGCTACATCACGTAATGCTTTACCCGAGTCGGTAAGAGTTACCATAACTACGCGTTCATCTTGACGACTGCGTTTGCGTTTCAAGAATGCTTTTGCTTCTAATTTCTTTAAAAGTGGTGTTAATGTACCGGAATCAAGGCGCAATACTTGTCCCAATTCCTTAACGGATAAATCACCATATTGCCACAATGCCATCATTACGATGTATTGAGTATATGTCAAATTTAAAGGATCTAAGTGACTACGATATGCATTAACAATTTCCTTCGCCACTACATAGAGTGGAAAGCTCAATTGATTTTCCAATCTTAAATATTCTGAATCAGGAACATCTTCTTTATGTTTGTACCCTTCAAGTACACCAATTTCTGCCATATTCTACCTCCATATGCACACAATTATCTACTAATTAATTGTACACAATTTTACGGTAAACAGTCAACGCAAAAAGCCCACTTTGAACAGATATTTTTAAATTTGTCAATTAATTAATATTTATTTTCTTATTCGTTAAGAATTAGGCACTTCTATAGAATTAATAGGAAGAAATTATACGTCCCCTACTAGGTCCTTCCTTGTAGTATAATAAAAGAAACTCTATATCAGATTCCATTTGTCACAGGAGGCCCTCATGAATACCTTAGAATGTATTAAAACTCGTCATAGTACACGTAAGTTTAAAGCTGATCAATTATCTCGAGAGCTCATCGATCAAGTGCTCGACGCAGGTCGCCGTGCTCCATCTGGTGGCAACACACAATTAACACATTTCATGGTTATCACAAACCAAGATGTGCTCAACGAATTAGTAACTCTTGTTCAGGAAGAATACGGCAAAATGCCGATTACAGAAAATACTTTACCTTACATGGTGAATATCATTAAGATGTCCGCCGAAGGCAAATTTGTATTCAACTATGGAGCGCCTGTACTCATCGTATTGGCTAGTAAACCAAGTTATGCCAACAACTTTGCTGACGTGTCATGTGCTATGCAAAACATGATGCTTGCTTGCAATGAACTTGACCTTGGTAGTTGCTGGGTTAACCAAATCCGTCATCTTCAAGATAATGAACGCATCCAAGCCAAAATGCGTGAACTAGGTCTTAGCGAAGACGAAAAAGTCTACGCTAGCCTTGCTATCGGCTATCCAGATATGCCAAACGGCCTTAACCGCCGCGAAATCGAACCAAAAGGCTATCCTGTAACATATATTGATTAAAGATACTATTAGTTTCTTAGCTATTCCTATAAGATAATTAGGTCAATACAAAAGCGCTATCTATCCCACAACTCTAATTGAGTTTGTAAAATCTACCATGCCCCTTCAAATACGCGTTTGCGTGCTGCTTTTACGAGTACGGAATGATCATCCTCTACTACGTGATTAGATTTGTAAGCCCATCGTAAGAGTAGTGCAGAGTTCGCTACTACGAGAAGACTACCAGCGTTATGAACGAGGGCGCCCCAAACTGGGGATAATGTACCAATCATAGCCAAGATGATAGCTACGAAATTCAAAAGCAAAGAGAAAGAAAGATTAATTTTAATAGTAGTCATCATGCGTTTAGATAATGCCACTAAGTGAGGAATTTCCTTTACATTATCGTTTACAAGAACGATATCTGCTGCCTCTACCGCGATATCGCTACCAACACCGCCCATGGCGATACCCACATCGGATTTTTTAAGGGCTGGTGCATCGTTTACACCATCAACGGTAACATATACAATGGATGCACCTCGATTCAAATGCTCATGAACAGCCTCTTTCACAGAGTCAGCAATAGAAATATTAGAAAAGGTCATCATTGCTTCATTACCAGCCAAAACGGCTTTATCTTGTACAGTCGCCTCTAAGCCTTTGCCAGGAACCATACGGAAGGAATCTATGGAATCGAAGCTTTCACCATAACGAGTAGCAAAGCCATTCACGATGGCCTTGCCCAATGGATGCTCAGATTTAGTCTCTACCGAAGCAACCGTTGCGCTCCACACGATAGGAAGGCCACACAATAGAATTGTGAACCAAGCCCAGTCGAAGGGCAAGCCTAAACGAATGCCTAATAAACTAAATACTACGCCGATACCGCCGGCTACTAATGTAATTTTTTCACGATTCAAATCGAACCATTCTGCTATTTTGCTCCACCGTTCCATACGTACCTCCTGTGAAAGCTTATATATAATGATATGTACACTCAAAAGTACAGGAAAATGCGGATTCAATAAGATTATATTATTCATACATAGCCTCATTACGCAAATGCATGAACAGTTATTCATATATATATTTGCAAATTGATAATTTTTACATAGAAGATATTCTGATATTTTCAACCTATTCAATACTATTTCACCCTAATTAATATTATCCATAATTCAGTTTTCTAATAACTATTTATTATAATAAAAAATTAAGTATAGTCGACTACATACCCTACATGGTATTATTACAAATGACATGTTGTAGAAAGGATGTGTAACGATGTCGATTTTCTCTCCTGCTCCTCATATTGAACGTTTACCAGAGGCGCAAATCGATTCCACCTACAAACGTCTTCGTCGCGAAGTCTTTGCAGGTACATTTATTGGTTATGCTACATTCTATTTGATCCGTCAAAACTTTAGTTTAGCTGTTCCGTACATGATTGCTGAGTACGGCTACACCAAAGCGGATCTTGGTATAGTTATGACCATCTTATCCGTAGCTTACGGCGTAAGTAAATTTGTTATGGGTAATGCGTCTGACCGCTCTAACCCAAAATACTTCTCCACAGTAGGTCTATTGCTTAGTGCTTTAGTTATGTTATTATTCGGCACCTTACCAGGTGTTATGAGCAGTATTCCTATCATGTGCGTTCTTGCCTTATTAAACGGTTGGTTCCAAGGTATGGGCTACCCTCCATATGCGAAAAACATGGTAACTTGGTTCTCCCGTTCCGAACGCGGTGCTTGGTGGTCCTGGTGGAACGTTTCCCACAACCTAGGTGGTGGCATCATCGCTCCTCTTGCTACGCTTGGCATCTACCTATTCGGTACATGGCATAGTATCTTCTTCTTCCCTGCCCTTATCTCTATCGTGTTAGCGATTATTACCTTTGTATTGTTGAAAGATACGCCTCAATCCTGTGGCTTACCGCCTATCGAAGAATACAAACATGAAGTCGTTCATACACATACAGAAAATGAAGAAAAAAGTACTTTCAAAGAAATCTTCTACAAATATATTTTGCATAATAAATACTTATGGTATCTTGCGATTGCAAATATCTTTGTATACTTCATCCGTTACGGCGTAGTTAGCTGGGCTCCGACCTATTTAACCGCTGTGAAAGGCTTCACAAAAGAAGGTTCCCGTTGGGCTTACTTCTTATACGAATGGGCTGGTATTCCAGGCATGCTCGTAAGTGGCTACTTGAGTGACCGCGTATTCCGTGGCCGTCGTGCTCCAGCTACGATTTGCTTTATGTTATTCGTTATCTTGGCGATCCTCGTGTACTGGTTTAACCCTGCAGGCAATATTCTCATCGATAACTTAGCACTCATCGCTATCGGCTTCCTCATCTACGGTCCTGTTATGATGATTGGCCTTCAAGCAGCAGATATGGTGCCACGCGTAGCAACAGGTGGTGCTACTGGCCTTACAGGCCTTCTTGGTTACCTCATCGGTTCTGCCGGTGCTGGTGCTTTCATGGGTCTCATGGTTGACCTCTACGGTTGGGATGGTGGTTTCATTGCCCTCGTTGGTGCATGTATCCTATCCATCGTATTCCTACTCCTCACCCTTGGAGACAAAGGACAACAATAGAATATGTACTGTATAATACGTAATGTATAAATACGTACTGTACAACTCACTGTTGTATATACAAAACTCCCCTAGTAATACTTATGATTACTAGGGGAGTTTAATTATTTATGCGATGCACAAGGAGCCGTTTAATACTTTCAAATTATACACGAGACCAAGTCGCGCCAAGCCATGCAATGCAGCGGCCGTTACAGGATTGATAGATCCTAACACACCAGCACCGATAATGGCAACGTGGAACAAAATGGACACGATGAGTAAGCCCAAATGACATTGTTTTGCCTCTTTTGAAAGCCCCGCTGTTGGAGAGTTTTCATCTACGAGAGAGCCCATCATGAGTGCCACAAGAACGAGTTCCAAAGAGCACGGGCAAAGGATAACTAGCAATGTAATGGTATGCATAAAGTTCTGCGTCAATGCATAGGAACCCATGGAAAGCAACATAACAGCCACAACAATAACAGATGAATAATTGTTGATGCCCTGACGCAAGGCTACAAGCTGTGTAGGCATGGTCGGCAACATATCATCATCCAATGTATAATGTACGTCGCCCGTAATAAGCTGCTCTAAGAAAAAACCACCATGTACGATGAGTCCTACATAAGCCGCCGTATGATAATCTCCAATCGCAATAAGCGCCACCATAGCTATCACGATGAGAAAATTAGCATGAATCTCTAAATGATCCAAAATACTTTGCACGCTGTTAATGAGCAATGGCAAGCCACAAATGATGACCGTTACCCACGCCAAATCAATAGCTGGGTTCATAGGCTCCGTAAGCGCATCTAATATAATAAATAACAAGCCGAGTGCCAAAATAGCCCCCTGCGTACGCAGAGAAACCTGCGCTGATAAAGACTGTAAAAACTTCATATAGACCTCTCTATAAATGAGATACCGGCCTTACTTAATCCGGAAATAAAATACAAAACAATTTGTTAAATAGTAAGGTACACCCATGCAATATGACACTAATCTTGTGTTAATATCGTACTAATATTAACCTAACAGTAATCAACTACCGATCTGGAGTACCTTTTGTTTCTATTCTAAATTTTTAT
>OAUX01001027.1_pt1 | contig 9385 bp, 5 predicted proteins | sample 1501311 | NCBI WGS metagenome assembly OAUX01 (sample SAMEA2580066, study PRJEB22360) | human gut metagenome | reverse complement strand
ACAAAAGCTAGTCAGCATAAATTATAGGAGACATACATGTTACGTAAATTTGCTATGGTCACAACCTTGGCAGCTGCTGTATTATCTAGTATTTCTGGTAATACTGTACAGGCTGAAGTATTGGTGCCATTACAACAATATTTAAATACGACCAACCGTAATTATGAGGCCAATCAATATAAGACATCTTATACAATCTATGTACCACAGCTAGAACTGAATGGTACAACCATTATGATGAATCCTAAAGCCGTTGGAGAGCCCGTTAAATTACCGATTACCAAACGAGATGGTGCCGAGTATGTTGATGTAGAAAATGCAACACCGTTGATAGGCGTCACCTATACGAAGGATGGTGACCACGTTCAATTGACCGCTGCACCAGAGACGATGCAAGTATTGCAAAATAAACCTGTCCAAGGACCTCTATCTTGGGCCTTTGATCCATGGCCTAACCAAGATGCACCGTATGCGAAAAAATTGAATGTCAGCGGAGATAACATCATCTCTCCAAGTTGGTTCAAATTGCATAGCCTTGGCTTAGAATCTAGTCCTAATATTAATGTGGACTATGTGAAAGCATACAAGGCCAACGGATATCATGTGTGGCCGCTTATTACAAATCGTTTTGATCCAGATTTTACGAGTGGTATCTTAGCCGATGAAGCAGTGTGGAAGAAATACGCTCAAAATCTCATTCAATACGCTTATATTTATGGATTTGATGGATATAATTTTGACTTTGAAAATGTAGACTATTCTGACCGTGATAAATTGACAAGATTCGTAGCATACTTAGCTGACGAATTACATAAGTATAATATTCAATCCTCTGTCGATGTAACAGGATATTCTAATAGTCCAAATTGGTCTCTTGTATATGACCGTAAGTCCTTCGCTAACAGTGTAGATTATGTCGTATTAATGGCTTATGACGAAACATGGGCCAAGAGTACTACAGCAGGACCGGTTGCAAGTTATCCTTGGGTACGCGATCATGCTGAGAAGATGTTGCAAGAGGTACCAAGTCATAAGCTTGTTCTTGGCATTCCATTCTACACTAGAATTTGGCATGAATCAGGCGGTGTGGCACGGGGTGAAACATTGGCCATTAAAAATGAATCATCTTATTTTACAAATCACGCATCGAATATTATTTGGGATGATACGTTAAAATCTTATTATGCAGCTATTCCAACAACTAGTGGTACCGATAAGATTTGGTTTGAAGATAATAAATCCTTAGGATATAAATTAAACCTAGTGAAAGAATTACAATTGGCCGGTTTTGCTGCATGGCGTAAAGGCTTTGAAGATGATAATACGATTACAATGATTCAAGGCGTTGATTTAGGTAAAGGTACACCTAACACAGCACCAGTTGTTGAAGCTCCTAAGCCTGTTGTTGAAAAACCATTAACAAAAGCTGAACGTAAGGCTCTTGAAAAAGCAGCTAAAGAAAAGGCGAAGGCAGAAGCTAAAGCAGCTAAGGAGAAGGCAAAAGCAGAAGCTAAAGCTGCAAAAGAAAAGGCGAAAGCCGAAGCTAAAGCATCTAAAGAACGTACAAAAGCGAATGCTAAGACTGTGAATGAAAAGCAAAAGGTTGATAATGATATAGTGTCTATCGTTCCCGCTGTTCAAGTAGTAAAAAAGTAGATAAATTGACGGTTTATGGTACGAAGTAGTACAATAATACTATTAATTAGAATCACAAACAGATTTGAGGAGGCACCTACATGAACGAAAAATATGTAGCCCAAGATATTGAGAAAAAGTGGCAAAAGTACTGGGATGAGAACCATACTTTTAAAACTGAATATGACGAAAGTAAAGAGAAATACTATGCATTAGAAATGTTCCCATATCCATCTGGCAATTTGCATATGGGCCATGTGCGCAACTATTCCATCGGCGACGTAGTAGCGCGTTTTAAGAAAATGAATGGTTTTAATGTATTGCATCCAATGGGCTGGGATTCCTTTGGTATGCCTGCAGAAAATGCAGCTATTAAACATGGTATTGCACCTAAAACATGGACTCTTGATAATATTGAGAATATGAAAAAGCAACAAAAAGCATTGGGCCTTTCCTATGATTGGGACCGTGAAGTTGCCACATGTAAAGAAGATTACTATAAATGGACACAATGGTTCTTCGAACAATTCTATAAAAAAGGGTTAGCTTATAAAAAAGAAGCAAAGGTTAACTGGTGTGAAACATGCCACACTGTATTAGCTAACGAACAAGTTATTGATGGTCTTTGCTGGCGTTGTGATAATCCTGTAGAGAAAAAAGATTTATCTCAATGGTTCCTTCGTATCACTGAATATGCAGATCGCTTGTTAGATGATCTCGATACACTCGATGGTTGGCCTCAACGCGTTAAATTGATGCAAAAGAATTGGATCGGTCGCTCTGAAGGTACAGAATTCTCTTTTGATGTGCCATCCATTAACGAACGTATTTCCGTATATACGACTCGTGTAGATACAATCTACGGCGTAAGTTACGTTGTATTGGCTCCTGAACATCCATATGTAGAACGTTTAATTGAAAATGCACCTAACAAAACTGATTTAGATGCTTTTATCACGCGTATGCGCAACATGAGCGACATCGACCGCACGTCTACAGAAGCACCTAAGGAAGGTATGTTTACCGGTTCCTATGCGGTAAATCCTATGTCTGGTGAACAAGTGCCTATTTGGATTGCTAACTATGTTCTCGTAGATTATGGTACTGGTGCCGTTATGGGTTCTCCTGCTCATGACGAACGGGACTGGGAATTTGCTCATAAATACGATTTGCCTATTAAACCTGTTGTTTCTCACAATGGTGAACACTACAATTTCGATACATGGGAAGAATCTGACCACGAAGATGGCGTGTTGATTAATTCTGGTGAATTTGATGGTCAAACATCTGAAGAGGCTCGTAAAAATATTACGGCTGCACTTCATGAACGCGGTATCGGTGAAGGTAAAACCAATTTCCGCCTTCGCGATTGGCTTATCTCTCGCCAACGTTATTGGGGCGTGCCAATTCCTGTTGTATATTGCGATACATGTGGTGAACAACTCGTACCAGAAGAAGAATTGCCTGTACGTCTTCCTGAAGATGTTAAATTTGAATCCGGTGCTGTATCCCCATTGGCAACATCCGAAGCTTTCATGAACGCTAAATGTCCTAAATGTGGTGGCCCTGCGCGTCGTGAAACAGATACTATGGATACATTCATCGATTCATCTTGGTACTTCTTGCGTTACACTGACGCATTGAACGATAAAGCACCATTCGATTCCAAAATTGCTAATTACTGGATGAACGTTGACCAATACATCGGTGGTATTGAACATGCTATCTTGCACTTGTTATACTCTCGTTTCTTTGTGAAAGTTATCCATGATTTAGGCCTCATCGAAGCTAACGAACCATTCCGTGGTCTTTTGACACAAGGTATGGTACTTAAAGAAGGCAGCAAGATGTCTAAATCTAAAGGCAATGTGGTTTCTCCAGAAGAAATTATCAATAAGTACGGTGCTGATACAGCGCGCTTATTCATCTTGTTTGCAGCACCAGTTGATCGCGATCTTGATTGGAGTGACCAAGGTGTTGAAGGTTCCTATCGTTTCTTAGGTCGCGTATGGCGTATTGTTGATGCGTATGACCAAGCAGCAAAAGAAAATCATACAGGAGACCTTACAAAAGACGAAGTGGCATTACGCCGCGAATTACACCGCGTTATCAAAAAGGTTACAGAAGATTTAGATAATAACTTCAACTTTAATACGGCAATCAGTGCAATTATGGAACTTGTTAATGCTATGTATGCACACAAGGACAAAGCAGAATCCGTAAATGCTGATCTTGCTAATGAGTTAACACATAATCTCGTGTTGTTGTTAGCTCCATTCGTACCACATATTACAGAAGAATTGTGGCATGAACTTGGCGAAACTGAATCCGTTCATACTATGAACTGGCCAACATACGAAGAATCTGCTCTTAAAGTAGACGAAGTAGAAGTGGTTCTTCAAGTTAATGGTAAGGTTCGCGATAAATTAACTGTTTCTGTGAATATTACGAAAGAAGAATTGGAAGCATTGGCTAAAGAATCTAGCCGTGTTCAAGAATTTACAGAAGGTAAACAAATCGTTAAGGTTATCTACGTACCAGGTAAACTTGTGAATATCGTTGTAAAATAATATTTCTATATATGATTTGTTAATATAATGAAAGCCCCCAACTACATAGGTAGAAGGGGGCTTTATTATCTAGAGAGGTTATTATGGCAAAACGTAGCGATTATATTTCTTGGGATGAATACTTTATGGGCGTTGCTATTTTGGCTGCGCAACGCTCCAAAGATCCTAATACACAAGTGGGGGCCTGTATCGTCAGCAATGACAACAAGATCTTATCCATCGGTTATAATGGCATGCCCTTAAATTGTAGTGATGATGATTTCACATGGGAACGGGATACGGCAGATGATAATAAATATTTCTATACCGTTCATAGTGAATTAAATGCGATTCTAAACTATCGCGGTGGCTCTTTAGAAGGGTCTAAGATTTATGTAACACTATTCCCTTGTAATGAATGTGCAAAGGCGATTATTCAAAGCGGCATAAAGGCCGTTATTTATCGAGATGATTTGTACAAAGATACTAAAGAGGTTAAGGCTTCAAAACGTATGCTAAAGTCGGCTGGTGTAGATATTATCGAATATCAATCGACGGGTCGCGTATTGGAAATAACACTATAATAGATAAAAGAGGGATGGTGTATCCTTCGAAAGCGACTTTGGCCCTGCGGAGGCCGAAGGCCGGAGTCAGACCCGGCCGGTGGAGCTTACGGAGGATGTACCATCCCTTTTATATGTTGTGTGTTATACCAATAAGCGGCCGTCAATCATGATATCTACTTGTTGGCCGTCTTTTGTAATGCCTTTAATATTCATGTTTTCGTGACCAATCATAAAGTCCACATGAGCGAGGGAGTGGTTGAGACCACGTTCTTTGAGTTCATCTTCAGAAAGGCCGTCACTATTTTTTAGACAAGTTGGATAGGCTGCACCGATTGCTAAATGGCAGGATGCATTTTCATCAAACAATGTTTCATAGTAAATCATGTTAGATTGACTAATAGGACTATAGTGATCCACGAGGGCTACTTCACCAAGATATTGAGATCCTTCGTCTGTTTCGATGAGTTCTTTAAGAATATCTAACCCTTTTTCAGCCGTGTAATCAATAATTTTACCGTTTTCAAAGGTAAAGGAGAAGTTAGAAATAGGATTGCCTTGGTAGATTAGTGGTTTTGTATTGACTACTTTACCATTTACACCATTCCATTGAGGTGCACAGAACACCTCTTCTGTAGGTATATTAGCATTAAATTTGATACCCTCTTTAGAGAACTCTTCGCCACCTTGCCAAATATGGTCTTCTGGTAATTCAAGAAGTAAATCTGTGCCATTTTCACATGTATATCGCAATGCTTTCAAATCAAGAGCGTTTAATGCTTCGCGACGATGGCGTAGCTTAGCCATGTGATGCGCATATGTTTCTTTTGCCTCTACATCATTGAGACGACATAACTTTAGTAATGTAAGCCAGAGTTGGTTGAGTTTTTCTTCATCTGATCCCTCATAGCCAAGAAGTTCAGCCCAAAGCACTGTTGGTACAGCGGCTACACACCATGTTACGGATGAGTTCATGATGGCTGTATGGTAGAAGGATAGGACCTTGTTGAGATTGCGTGAGTTTAGGCTAATGCGCTCTGTAGGAATTCCTGCTAACGCCTTTGGATTGGCACTGATAAGTGATAAAAAGGCAGCTTTTTCCTCTACATATTGCTCGTAATATACAGGAATCCATTTAGCCGGTGTTTCTAGAACCGATGCATCAGCATGTAATAAGCGTTGTCGTGTAATTGGGGTATGGCGCCAATTGATGATAACCTCTTTGGCACCTAATTGATAGGCTTCTTCCGTAACGATGACTGCAAAATCTTTATTGTCTACATCAACAGATACGATGAGTGTTTGTTTTTCTTGTAAATTAACGCCAGACTGCAATAAAGTACGGGCGTATTTACGTAATAATTCTTGATTCATTATAGACTCCTTAACATAGTAATAGGATATACCGGTAAAGTATGTTCCTTTAATTCGATATAATTTTGAAAACTCCTGCTTATGTGACTAATAGAGTCACAAGTAGGAGTTATTTGTTGTATATGGAAACTCTAATAGTAGGAGGTGACCATATGAAACAAATGATTGTGTCACATAAGTGGATTGTAATAATCCTGTGTATTTTAGTAGGAATTTATTTCCTATGGCCTATTATAACAGAAGGAAGCACCACAATGCCAGATTCGTCCGTATTAGCGGCTAATACTTCAGACATGAATAGCATTAATCATCATGAAAGTAATTCTATTCATGCTAATAATGGGGTAGTTCAACCTGAACAACATACTGAAGGTACAGATGCTATTGTGTATGTGACGGGCGCTATTCAATCACCAGGACTTTATAAGGTGGCATCTAGCACGACAATTGGCGATGTTATAAAGGGGGCTGGAGGTGCACTACCATATGGAGATATAGAGTCCATCAATTTAGCAGAGACAGTGACAGGCGGACAACATATTCACATCAAATTTAACTTTCACGGGAATCCTGAATCATTACTACGAAATCAAAAGATTAATATTAACACGGCTACCGTTAAGGAACTCGATTCACTGCCTGGAATTGGGCCAACTATGGCAAAACGGATTGAAGAGTATCGTCAAAGTAAGGGCGCTTTTACATCTATAGAGGATATCAAGCATGTCAAAGGTATCGGCGATGGATTATTTAAGAAGATACGCGATAAAATTACAGTCTAATTTACCTATTTATTTGACACTGAATATGCTGATCACCTATTCGGAGATAGCCCATTATATTCTAAGTGGTATCATACTAGGCATTTTATGTGCCTATAGCTCGCATTATGTATTGCTCGATACGAGTTGGTATTGTATGTTTGGTGCTGCTGGCTATCTACTATATACATTGGTTAAAGCTGTGGTTCGCTATAGGTTACAATCGTCTTTGTCAATTAAATATATAGTTGTAACCTGCATCGTCTCATGTGCATTAGGTGGCATATCATTTTTACATGTAAACCATCAAATTAATCAGTATGTAGGGCACACTAAATTCTTTTTATCACAAGAAGGCGAATATGCACTACTTATCGATTCTCCGGTAGATTTAAAAGTGATTGATGGGAAAGAATATAGATCATTTAGTGCTATATTGTTAGGGTTAGTGCCACACAAGGATACGGCAAAAGGCGTGCATATTAAGGCCGATGGACATATTAGAGTAACAATACAAGAAAACTCTACACATCTTCATATGGGGGATTCGATTATCGTTTATGGTACGCCTAAATCTCTCTATTTGACAGAAGAGAGAGGCACTATTGATAAGCGAAATAAGGCAATTCGCAATGAAGATATGGGTGCCATGTTTGATGGTACCTATAAGGTGGTGGATTTACACGCTCTAAAACAGTATAAGATAGATTCTTATATCGGTTATTATCAACGGTGTCTTCACATAATTGATTCGATGCGTAGTGCTGTTGAAGTATTGATGGCTCAATATCTATCAGATACAACCAAATGGCTAGGAATTTCATTAGTTCTAGGAGGCCATTATGGAGAATTAGGTCAAGATGTGCTACGTCAATTTGGCTACACTGGTATCATTCATATTTTATCTATATCGGGGTCCCATATTGCACTGTTATTTTCTATCGTATATGGCCTATGCAGAGTATGTCGTATCAGGAAACGTTATGCTATGATGGGTGGTATTATAATATCTATCTTTTATTGTATAGTGGTTGGTTTCAGTGCACCTGTTGTGCGTTCTACCATAATGGGGATTTGGCTTGCTTTAGCCTATGTAAAGGGCCGTATGTATACGGCGAAGCAAGGATTAGCAGTGACGGCTATACTATTTTTACTATATGATCCGTTACTTTTATTAGACGTGAGCTTTCAACTATCCTTTGGAGCTACTTATGGGCTCTTATTATTTGGCATGCCATTATATCGATGGATCACAGTATTGCCACCGATTATGAAAGCTCCACTAGTACTCTGCATCAGTGCACAACTTTTATTGATACCGTTCCAGCTCTATTATTTTCACTATTTGAGTTTAGCAAGTCTTTTTGCAGCTATTATTATTACACCTTTACTTGATATAGCTATTGTTATGTTATTTGGTTGTACCATAATATCCTTACTTATACCAATAGGTATGGTGTGGAACGTAATCGACTGGATATTAACTATCTGTTTATATGTAAATGCGCATCTCGCTAACAGTTCTATATGTCTATGGTGGATAGGTACCATTTCTGCCACATTAGGGGTGTTATACTATGGATGTGTGGGATTACTATATATTAACCTAGTCTCATTAAAGCTTAAATTTAGAACTTTCACAAAAGGAATTGTACTTATGGGAATTGGCATAATTGCGATAGCTTATAGTGGCATCTTATATAGGAATGAAACGATTTTGCATATTGTACCTATGAAACAGTCAAATGCATTCCTTATTGTTAAGCCTTATGAAAAAACGGCTATGGTATATATTGATACTCCTGATGCTATTCCTATGAAAGCTAGTGAAATTCGCGTAAGAAATGGACTCCAAAGTTTTGGTATTCCATTAAAAAATGCTCATGTTCAACGATTTCAATCGACGGGCAAAAATACTGTTTTATACAAAAATGATATATCGTCTGTGATGGTCTATAATAGACAAAATGGTGAAAAAAAACTACAATTAAATGATATGAGAAACACTATTTTGATTACCTCTCAGTCGTATATGATGAATCAAATTGTAGCATTACATTTGAATCATCCCGTGCTTGTTAGCATGCCTCGAGGAGCGATGCGAGACATTGATCCCGATGCAGAACATGTTCATTTATGGGGCTATCAATATATTCCGGACTATCGATTATGAAAGGAGGACTGGCGATGAATCAAGTATACCTAATTTATGGTAATGAACCACAACTTATAGAAGAAGAGAAACAAAAGTTTTTCTTATCTCATAAAAATCTAGATGTGCGCGTGTTGCATGATGAAGCAGGTCCTTCTAAAATATCAGAACAATTGATGGAGGATTCTTTATTTGGCGATGCTAAGGTATTTTGTCTTATCAATCTACCTATCTTGAAAAAAGCAGGCCAAAAAGAGAGTCAAGAATGGGATGCACTGGCCGAGTTGCTGATGAATTATACCGGTGATAATCCAGTACTTATTATCTATCACGATATGGTAGATAAACGAT
>OAUX01001013.1_pt1 | contig 9498 bp, 8 predicted proteins | sample 1501311 | NCBI WGS metagenome assembly OAUX01 (sample SAMEA2580066, study PRJEB22360) | human gut metagenome | reverse complement strand
CTAAATTATATCAAAACTGTCAGTGATACAGTGGGATGCGAATATTTCAGAGGCTTGTCAGTATGAAGATTGTTTTTATCCCTGCGTTGATCGTAGTCCTGATTGATAAAGAACAGGACATAGGACGGGAATTGACCCGCGATGAGGTTGAGTCCATTCGCGATGGCGCTACAGCCATCCGCCTGCCGGCCGAAGCAGCCGAGGATATAATCAGAGAGCGTGGCTACCGCGATATTGATCCTGAGAATGTCTGGCGAGTGGCAGGCGTATAAAGCTGACTGAACGTCGATGGGAACACACTGCTTTAGTGGCACATGAAAATTGTGCACTTACACGGATGCGTTTACTCAACACCTGGTGTGGAGCTGAGGGGCAACTTTGAGCGAAGTGCAGACATTTTACTCATGGCGGTGGAGCGTTCCAGAATAATTAGGCATCACTCTCCAGTAACAAATTTAATTTGTATTAATCGATCCCGGGCAGGCAATACCTGTTGCAATTGATGATCGATGAATTCTTTTTTGAGTGCCTGCAACGATGAACATCATTGGTAATCACGGAAAGCAAGTTGTCTTAATACTTGCATATCTGTAACAGAAAGTTCATGTACTTGATGACTATACTGATCATCGCCTTTAAGGAAATATCTACGCCCCAAAATCCCGTTCTAACCGCGAGCAAAATATCCGCGTGGGACATCAGGGAACAACGGCTGAAATTTTCCCGCATTCCGCTGGCGCCAGCTTAGCCCTGGCCACCAGCTTGAAGGGAGCTTCCGCTATTGATTTCTGAAAAAAGCGGTCCTTGAAAGAGTCATTTGTGTCTGGCAGTCGACCATTTTCTTGACTTCAGCATCTGTTCCCTGCATTGAAACTTTGCCACACATAGCATCCTTAGTTTTGATCCACTGGCGCTGAGAAGGCAGCAACTCTTTTTTCTTCGCTGGCGTTAATGTGCTCCAAGCGGTATTCAAATCAGAGTCGGCATTCGCAAAAGCCATTCGGGACTGATCAAGGTTGTCAGCTTTTTGCTGCTGAGGCTGCTGGTAGGATTGTTGTTGAATGGTTTGCTGAGCTTGCTGCTCCGCCTCATACTTAGCTTGTTGCTGCGCCCTGAGTTGTGCCTGTTGTTCTGCTTCAATTTGACTCTGCTGGGCATCCTTAGCCTGCTGGATTTTCTGCTGTTCAACGATCGGGTTGATGATGGAAAGCGATGTCAGTGCAGCGGCACCCACTGATATTGGGTTATCAGAAGAAGCTTTTACAAAAACGTTTTTCTGATCGTCGGTTGCCTGTGCGGTGTAGGAGATGCGTTTTGAAAAGGCGTTTGCGTTGTTATCCAAAGACAGGCTTTCCATTTGCTTGTCGAGATTACGGTTAAAGTTCTTTCTGTAAGCATCAGAAAGCTGTGCGTACTCGTTCGCAGGTAGGGTCATCGTCACGGTCCCTTCACAAGTTTTCATTGTGCTGCCCGTGTCACTTGAAGTTGTGGAGATTTCAGAGATGGTCAGTTTAATCTTGTCCAAAGCGCTTCGTTTGGTCTGATTAGTGACGTCAGGGTATTTGTCGACCTGTGCAGAGAGACCTTCATAAGCAGATTTTTTTAATAAATCCATGAGAGCTGACTGGGTCATTTCAGAGGAACAACCGATCATGTCTTTTTTGTTATCACAGCCTGTAATGGCAACGGCGAGTAAGAGTGCTGAGTATTTTAATCTCATGAGTTCCCTTTAGAGTATGGATTGGCTTTTAAGAGGCGGTCTGTAATCAGTCCGGAGGGCTACAGCAAATAGCGCTGAACACTGAACGCATCACAAGCAAGAACCAAGGTGATATCGGCAAAGACTGTGGAATCTTTAATTCAACTGATGAGAATGGTATGCACAAGGTTCAGTATCGATTATCCCGACGCCGGAAACCTACAAGGCAGGTTTTGCTGCTGAACTTAAAAAAACTAGGTAAAGTCGGTGCTGGCGTACCATTTATGACCTTTACCTCCGCGGTGCACGAAAAAAATCCGCAGAAATTCGTTCTTGGCTCATATGTCCTGCTCCCTTCAAATTAATGCAGACCAAACTTAGCAACGTCCGCTCCTGGTACACCGCGGGTGTTGGCATGAAGCAACCCGGCGCCCGTTAATATTAAGCGGAAAGATGAATTAACGCGTCTCCCCTTTTCTCCATCCTCTTCGCTTTTTCCTTTATCCTGCCTCTCTTGCTGTGCATACAGCGACGTGTTATCACTCGGTAAATGCAAAAATTACCGAAGTTACTAGAACTTGCATCAGCCACGGGTAATCAGCGTACTGAAACCTGCATTTCACGGGTTGCTATGATACTGAGAGTAACCCCTGAACACCGCCTGTCTGCAATTTATGAACCGATGATTAACATGGTTTTGACTGGTCCTAAACGCATGATGATTGATGACAGAACGCTGCAATATTATTCAGCTCAGAACAGTTGAAATGTTACCTGGGCAGAGTGAAGTCATCACCGCGCGAGTGATATGACGGCGACCTGTTGAGACCATGTTACCATTACAGACTGTGTCATCTACCTCACTACACACATCGGCCTGCCAGATACTGGTTCGGGGTGTATTTCCGTATCCACGTTGAATACGGTTCTCAGCAATCCAGGGTTCATCACCGCTTCTGGTGTGCCTTGCGCCATAATATGCCCGTTCTCCATTACCACCAGATGATCGCAGTACCGACTGGCCTGATTAAGGTCGTGCAGCACTGCGACCACCGTTTTCCCCTGAGCCCGGAGTTCGCCCATCAACCGCATCAGTTCCACCTGGTGATTGATATCGAGATAGGTGGTTGGCTCATCGAGTAGTATGACGGGTGTATTCTGGGCCAGGACCATCGCCAGAAAGGCGCGCTGGCGCTGACCGCCGGAAAGATCGGTTAACCGTCGGTCGGCAAGATGTTGGATCCGGGTCTGGTGCATAGCATCTTGGACCCGCGCATTGTCTTCAACGGAGAGGCGCCCCCAGAGTGACAACCACGGGTTGCGACCGTACGAAACAAGCTCCTGGACGGTGATCCCCTCTGGCGTTAAATGGTGCTGGGGCAGCAGCGCCAGCCTGCGGGCTAGCTGGCGTGATGAGAGCGTGTTGATGGCATTATCGCCGAGAAATACGCCACCGGATTGCGGCGTTAACAGCCGTGAAAAACAGTTTAGCAACGTCGATTTCCCGCAGCCGTTAGGGCCGAGCAGGGCGGTTGTCTTCCCCGCTGGTAGGGCGAGTGAAACGCCATCAAGGACCTTGTTTGTACCGTAACAGACCGTCAGATTTTCAGTTCGTAATGTCATTTATCGCATTCTCACAAGCAGCCAGACAAACCACGGTGCACCGATAATGGCGGTCAGTACGCCAGCCGGAAGCTCCAGCGGGGGATGAGTAATTCGCGCCAGCAGGTCGGCAACCACCAGCAGCAACGCACCTGTCATGGCCGATATGGGCAGCAGCCAGCGGTGACGCCCACCGGTAATACTGCGCACCATATGCGGCACCACGAGACCAATAAAGCTGATCGGGCCGCAGACGGCCACACCGGTAGATGTCATGGCGACGGCCAGTAGCAAAGCCAGGAGCCGGATACGCGGCACCGACACCCCGAGCGTGGTGGCGCGCGCATCGCCCAGTGCCAGAAGGTCGAGATCGCGGCAAAAACCCAGGCTCAGCGGCAGAAACAACATCAGCAGCGGGACGGCAATCTTCACAAAGCTCCAGTCACGGCCCCATAAGCTGCCGGTCAGCCACAGCAGGGCGCTGTTCACATCCTGCGGGCGCGAAAGCATCAGCCAGTCCGTCAGGCTGGCCCAGCAGGCAGAAAGCGCAACACCCGTGAGCGCGAGCTTCATCGGCTGGCTGGTATTCACCAGCATTCTCAGCAGGATCAGGCCCACCATGCCACCGGCAAAGGCCAGCAGCGGCAGAGCAATCACCGGCAGTGACGGTACGAGAAGCAGTGCGCCTACAGAGGCAAGGCTGGCGGCATGGTTTACGCCGAGAATATCCGGCGATGCCAGAGGGTTACGCACAATCCCTTGTACCAGAACGCCTGCCACCGCGAGGGCTGCACCAACAAACAGCGCCAGCAGCAGTCGCGGCAGGCGGTACGCCGTTAACACGTAATGATACTCACGCTCGGCCTGCCAGTCGGTCAGTAGGGCGCGCCAGGGAACGGAGATCACCCCCATTTGCAGCGACAGCAGCGAAAATCCTGCCAGTGCGAGGGCGATAAAAATGACTAGCGTAACTTTCATCCACGCCTCCTGACCAGCCAGACAAAGCAGGGCGCACCAATCAGAGCCACCACGGCCCCCGCGGGTAATTCGCCAGGAAAAGCCAGCGCGCGGGCCAGAACATCCGCCACTAGCATCAGTGTGGCGCCCATCAGTATGCTCATCGGCAGGACCTTGCGCTGGTCGAATCCTACCCAGAAGCGAGCCAGATGGGGCATCAACAGACCGATAAAAGCCACCGGGCCGGCCACGCTGACGCAGGTACCGACCAGAAGCAGCACCAGAATGTTGATGATTAAACGCAGCTTCGGCAGATTCACCCCCAGCGTACGGGCGGTGCTGTCGCTGACGTTAAGCAGATTCAGTTGATTGGCCAGCAGCAACACCACCGGTATAGCAACTGCCACCACCGGGAAAAGCTGCCAGAACTCCTGCCAGCGTACGTGGGATACGCCTCCCGCGAGCCAGTAAAAAATGCCGTAGGCGTGATCTTCCGTCAGCAGCAGGGTGATGCGGGTCAGGGCCATGCAAAACGCCGAGAACGCGATACCCGCGAGGATCAGTTTGTTTCTGTCCTGGGTATGGCGAAATCCGCCGCCTGCGGTCATCACCAGCAGCCAGCTTATGCCGCCGCCACAGGCGGCGATAAAGGCGATGGAGTAACCCGCGACGGGCACGGGGCTGAGCGCGCTGGTCAGTGCCATCGCCAGCGCCGCGCCGCTGTTAATACCGAGCAGCGAAGGAGATGCCATTGAATTATGCGTCAAAGTCTGCAGCAGCGTTCCCGCGAGAGCCAGGCTTGCGCCGATCAGAATGGCGACCAGGCTTCGCGGCAGACGTAGGTTTTGCACCAGCGTTTGTGGAAGCGTCGGCGCGTGGCCCGGCAGCAGGGCGCGAATGGCGTCAACGCCAGAAACAGGAATGGCCGAGTAGCAAAACAGACTCAGCCAGAAAACTGCGATAAGCGCGGCAAGGGGTAGCCCCCATTGCAACGCCGGATGTCTGAGAACTGTCATTTCACATCGGATAAAGGCTGGTGATGGAAGATTTTTACCGTGTCGCTGGCAATACGTTCGGCCGCAAAAATGCCGCGCATCCGCGCCCAGGCGTTACTGTCGACCGACGCCGTCTGCTGTTTTTGCGCAGCCGTTAACATCTGCCACAGCGGGTCTTGCTGCCAGCGTTTGACGATGCTCTCTTTGCGGTAGTGGGCGACCAGCAGCCATGCAGGATTGAGCGCCAGCAGCTGTTCCAGGCCGATGGACGGCATAGACGCACCCGCCATCGCCGCAGGTACCTTCAGCCCCAGAGAGGTCAGGACGCCCCCGGTCCAGGTCCCCTGCGTATGCAGGTTGAACTGCTGCTCCCGGGACGTACCAAACAACACCAGCGTGCCTTTTGGCAACTGGCTGGCCCACGCTGACATCTGTTGTTTGTGTTGCGCCAGACGTGACTGCATCTGTGCCTTTTTGCCCACAATCTCGCCGATGATGGCCGCAGACTGAAGATTTTCAGCGTAGGTTTCATTGCGAGATTTCAGCAGCAGAACCGGTGCTATTTGCTGTAAGGCGCTGAAAATACCCGCATGACGGCTGCTGTCGGCAATGATCAGATCCGGTTTCAACGCGCTAATGGCTTCTAAACTCGGCTGCGCACGCGTGCCGACAGACTGCCAGGGTTTCAGATGTGCGCGAACTTCAGGAAGAATGCGCGTGGCATCGTTATCGTCGGCAATGCCGACAGGACTGACATCGACGGCAGCCAGCGCGTCCGCGAATGACAACTCCAGTACCACTATCCGCTGTGGCGTTTTATCAAGCGTAAAGGTGCCATGTTCGTCCTGAACCGTGGCTGCAAAAGCGTGGCTGGGGAAAAGTGTGCGGATAAATGTGAACATCGGTGCTCCTGAAAGCCGGGTGGCGCTGCGCTTACCCGGCCTACGAAATCGGTGTGAATTAGAACTTCAACGACCCCTGCATATACAGCGTGCGCGGCTGGCCTGCGTAGATGCCTTTGTTGTTGTCGTCATAAGAGCGGGTGAAGTACGCCTGGTCGAAGATATTTTTCACGCCGAACGCAAGGTTCAGGTCTGCCATTTGCGGACCAAAATCATAAGCTACGCGTGCGCCCCAGAGCATAAAGCCAGGGATGCGACCAGTACTGCCGTCGGCGCTCTCTTTCACGGTGTTGGCGTTATCCGCAAACTGGCTGGACTGGAAATCGCTATTCAGGTTGAACGTCCAGCTACCTGGTTTATAGTCCACGCCCAATGTGCCTTTGTGTTTCGGCGAGAACGGCACCTGGTTGCCGTAGGTGTCGCCTTTCTCGCGGATCTCGGCGTTCACATACGCATAGCTTGCGTAGACCGAAACGTTGTCGAGCGTTGGCGTCAGCGTGCCGAGGTCATAGCGGGCCTGGGTTTCCAGCCCGGTATGGCGCGTTTTACCCCGTGCGGTTACGGTGTCGTTGGTCTGGTTGGAGTCGTACTGATTATTAAAGTTAATCAGGAACAGCCCCATTTCCGCGGTCAGCGCGCCATCGTCGTATCGGGTTCCGAGCTCCCAGGTTCGCGCTTTTTCCGGTTCCACATTGCCGCTTTGCACAGCCTTGCCAATTTGGCTGTACTGTACGGTGCCGAATGAGCCTTCAGTGTTTGCATAAAGATTCCAGCTATCAGTCAGGTGATAAAGCACGTTTAGCGCCGGAAGTGGGGCGTTGTAGCTCACTTCTTCATGTGTGCCTTTGATGGCGTTGTTCTGGTATGACTCGATATGTTCAAAGCGCATACCCGGTGTGATAGTCCAGTTGCCAATGTCGATTTTGTCATCCAGATACCAGGCGTGCGCTTCGGTGCCGGAACGGGTGTCGCGATCGTATGGGCTAGCGCTGGACGGGAGTTGTCCGCTGCTGGTGGCGGTGTAGTAACGCATTTCATGCGTCGACTCGCTCACATAGCGGTATCCCACGCCCACTTCGTGCGCGGAAGGACCCACCATAAAGCTCTGACTGTAGCGCGGTTCAATGCCGCGTACCCAGTAGTTACGCGGTGACAGGGTGAGGCGTTTGCCCTGTTCCAGGTAGCCGCTACGCAGGGTTTCGGTGTAGAAGCCCTGAATATTGAATTTATGCTGGCTGTCCGGCTGGAACTGATAGCCGAGGCTTGCCAGCTTGCGGCGCCCCCAGAAGCGATCGTAAGGGCGCGTGGACTGCCAGCGGTCGGCGTTGTAATCCGCGCGCGACAGGCCGCCGGGCATGTCGGCTTCACCGTCGTAGTATTGCAGCAGGCTGTTGAAAGTATGCACGTCGTTCGGCGCATATTTGCTTTTCAGCATCAGATCGTCGATGCGCGTCGCGCTGTGCTCGCGCCAGTCGCTGCCGCGCGTGCCGGAGTAAAGCAGGGCGGTACCAAAACCGTTATCCGCCGTGCCGCCCACCATCAGGTTGTGCGTCTCTTTGGGATTATTTTGTGAGGACGTTGGGCTGAGCTGGCCTTCCATGCCGGCTTCGATCCCGAAGTCTTGCGGAATGGCGCGGGTGACAAAGTTCACCACGCCGCCCACGCTCTGCGGCCCGTAACGTACAGCACCGCCGCCGCGCACCACATCGATGGCGTCCATATTTCCGAGCGAAACAGGTGCCAGGGAAAGCTGCGGCTGGCCGTAAGGGGCAAACGGCACCGGAATACCGTCCATCAGTACCGTTGAACGGCTGGCCAGGCGCGGGTTCAGGCCGCGAATACCAAAGTTCATCGCCAGATCGTGGCTACCGGTACCGTTGTTTTCTGGGGCGGTAACGCCAGGAATGCGGTTCAGCACCTCGCGCATGGTCGTCGCGCCGGTTTTGGCGAAATCTTCACGGCGGATAACGTCACGTGCGCCAGCATGTTCGAAAACGTCGTTTTCGCGCGCATCCCCCAGCCAGTCGCCCACAACCGTGAGCGCATCTTCCTGCGGCGCAGGAACGTGTTCGAGCGTCCAGCTGTTATTCCCTAACGGCTTCACCTGCAGGCCACTGCCCAGGAGCAGCTGCTGCAAACCACTCTCAACATCGTAATCGCCGTGCAAACCGTTGCTGTGTTTGCCGCGCGTCAGGCTGGCGTCAACAGACAGGGTAATTCCGCTGCGTGCGGCATATTGGTTTAGCGCTTTATCGAGTGAGCCTGGTGCAATATCAATCTGCGCTGCGAAAGCGGATAACGAGAGCCCAGCCAGCGGCAGCAGGCTCAGGCGAATGGCGTTAACCAAAGGTGTTGTTTTGCTAAAAACGCGTAAAGGCGTCATACCTTCTCCATCATCATTTTTGTTGTGTTCAGCTATGAGTCGAATGAGAAGGGGAAAAAGGACAATGAAAATGAGAATTATTTTTCTTACAGTGCCAAGATATTGACCCAGTATCGCGTAATAGTCTGAATTTTCACTGGAAGTGTCTGGGCAATAATATCCAGAATCGCATCGGTATTTTTCAGCGGGAAAGTGCCACTCAGGCGCAGCCCGGCCACCGCCGGATCGCAACGCAGCACGCCGTTGCGATAACGGCTCAGCGTGGCAATCACTTCACCCAGCGGTTTATCGCTAAAGCTCAGAATGCCCTGCGTCCAGGCGGCGCTTTCATCATCCGCTGAGGTAATTGCACTAAATTCAGACGCGCTAAACTGCAGGCTCTCGCCAGCGCTGACGATGCGTTTTTCCTGCGGACGGTTTGCCAGTAAGACTTCAACCGCGTGTTGTTGAACGGTAACGCGTGTGACGTTGTCCTGCTGGTAGACGGTAAATTCTGTGCCTAACGCGGTGAGCCGGCCCTGGCGGGTCACAACGTGGAAAGGTCTCTGCTGCGCGTCTTTTGCGGTAGTAATAGCAATTTCGCCGTACCAGAGATGGACAGCGCGTTGACGCGTATCAAAACGAACGTCCGCGGCGCTTTGCGTGTTGAGCGTCAGCAGCGAGCCATCGTCCAGCCGCTGATGGCTGACCGCGCCTTTGGCGGTGCGGTAGTCTGCGCGCAGACCTTCTCCGGCTTCAGATTGCCAGAGCTGCCAGCCGCCGCCCACGCCGAGCAGCAGCAGTAGCCCTTTCATGACATGACGACGGGTAAGATGCGTATCGTGCAGCGCCCGGCTGGCGATATCGCCCGGAACGCTGCTGAGCTGGCTGCGCAGGTTTTCAACCTGTTGCCAGGCCCACTGATGATCTTTGTCCTCTTCATACCATTGTTGCCAGCGTGCTTCCTGCTGTGGGCTGACA
>OAUX01001011.1_pt1 | contig 9545 bp, 9 predicted proteins | sample 1501311 | NCBI WGS metagenome assembly OAUX01 (sample SAMEA2580066, study PRJEB22360) | human gut metagenome | reverse complement strand
ATTTTACGGGGTGTAACCCCATGAATACCAGGGATTACTAGCGCCTTAAGGGTGGCCTGAACTATTTTTTCCCGCCGCTGCGGATCGTTTGCACGTCGCACTGCATTTCCTCTTCTTGCATTTGTGTACAAATGTACACAACCTTGCTAATGTTGTCTTCTTTCCTCTTTTCTTTGGCTCGAATTCATGACTGGCATCTCATCACGCAAAGCCTTAAGACGTCGCACCTGGGCGCTGTTCACGTTCTTCTTTTTACCAGGATTATTAATGGCCTCCTGGGCAACGCGTACCCCTGCCATCAGAGATATCCTCTCCATCTCTACCGCCGAAATGGGCGCGGTGCTGTTTGGACTCTCTATTGGTTCGATGAGTGGCATTCTTTGTTCGGCCTGGCTGGTGAAACGATTTGGCACGCGCAAAGTGATCCGCACTACCATGTCATGTGCGGTCATTGGGATGGCTATCCTCAGCGTGGCGCTCTGGCTACATTCCGCCTGGCTTTTCGCATTTGGTCTGGCCGTGTTTGGCGCCAGTTTTGGCGCAGCAGAAGTGGCCATCAACGTCGAAGGTGCGGCGGTTGAACGCGAAATGAATAAAACCGTGCTGCCGATGATGCATGGTTTTTACAGCCTGGGAACGCTGGCGGGCGCAGGAGTCGGGATGATGCTTACCGCCTTCAGCGTCCCGGCAAACGCGCATATTCTGCTGGCGGCGCTGGTAGCTATCACTCCTATCTTTATCGCCATCAAAGCGATTCCTGACGGCACGGGTAAAAATGCCGCTGATGGTTCTCCCTCCGGTGAAAAAGGACTGCCTTTTTATCGTGATATCCAGTTATTGCTGATTGGCGTCGTGGTGCTCGCAATGGCATTTGCTGAAGGTTCCGCCAACGACTGGCTTCCGCTGCTGATGGTGGACGGTCATGGATTTAGCCCAACATCAGGCTCTCTGATTTATGCCGGATTTACGCTGGGCATGACCGTTGGCCGCTTTACCGGCGGCTGGTTCATCGACCGCTACAGCCGCGTCACGGTGGTGCGCGCCAGTGCGCTGATGGGCGCTCTCGGGATTAGCCTGATTATTTTTGTCGACAGCTCTTGGGTGGCGGGTGTTTCCGTTATTTTGTGGGGACTCGGTGCATCACTCGGCTTCCCGCTGACCATTTCAGCCGCCAGCGACACCGGCCCCGATGCACCAACCCGCGTCAGCGTTGTCGCAACAACCGGCTATCTGGCGTTCCTGGTTGGACCGCCGCTGCTGGGCTACCTGGGTGAACACTACGGCCTGCGCAGCGCTATGCTGGTGGTGCTGGCGCTGGTGCTTGTTGCCGCCATCGTCGCGAAAGCGGTGGCGAAACCGGATCTCAAAAATACCACGGTGATGGAGAACAGCTAATGAGTATCAAATTAATTGCGGTCGACATGGATGGCACATTTTTAAGTGACCAAAAAACCTATAACCGTGAGCGCTTTATGGCGCAATACCGCCAGATGAAAGAACAAGGGATCCGCTTTGTGGTCGCCAGCGGCAATCAATATTATCAGTTGATTTCCTTTTTCCCCGAACTGGCCAGTGAGATCTCATTTGTTGCCGAAAACGGCGGTTGGGTAGTCAGTGAAGGTGAAGATGTTTTTAACGGCGAACTGGCAAAGGATGATTTCCAGGCCATCGTTGAACATCTGCTGACCCGTACGGACATTGATATTATTGCCTGTGGTAAAAACAGCGCCTACACGCTGAAGCAGTACAGCGATGAACATAAAGCTGTTTCCGCCATGTATTATCATCGTCTCGAATTTGTAGATAATTTTGATAATCTTAACGACGTTTTCTTCAAGTTCGGGCTGAATATTTCCGACGACAGAATCCCACTGGTGCAGGCCGATCTCCACGAGGCGATTGGCGACATTATGGTGCCGGTGCATACCGGCTACGGCAGCATCGATTTAATTATTCCCGGCGTGCATAAGGCAAATGGTCTGCGGCTGCTGCAACAACGCTGGAATATTAACGACGATGAGGTTGTTGTGTTTGGCGATGGTGGAAATGATATTGAAATGCTGCGCCAGGCGGGATTTAGTTTTGCAATGGCCAACGCCCATGAGCCGGTTATCAAGGCGGCGAAATATCGCGCGGGATCGAACAACGAAGAGGGCGTCCTGGATATTATCGACCGCGTGTTAAAGAATGAAGCACCGTTTACGCATTAACGCCTCAGCACAGACGGCAACAAAATGATGGCATGATCTATTCATAATCCGCCTCAAATTAACCCACTGGATTATTACTTCCAGTGAATATTTCAGGTGAGCGGATTATGAAGAAAAGTGTACTGATGGCGACATTGTTGCTGGGTTTTGCAGGGTCAGTATTTGCACAAAGCGTTACCGTTGATGTACCAAGCGGTTATAAAGTGGTGATCGTGCCCTCTTCCGTCAGCGTGCCTCAGGCGGTCAACGTGACTACCGCGCCACAAACGGTGTATGTTGCCCCGGCTCCTGCCCCGGCTCCTGTTTATCGCGCACATCCTTATGCGCGACATGTTGCCAGCGTCGGTGAAGGCATGATCATCGAACATCAGATTGACGATCACCACTAAGTTTCTGCCAGGCCCGGGCTACCGGGCTTTAGCCTTCCCGGGAATCCCCTACCCGTTTATCTTTCAGGAAGATCACCATAAGAATCAGCCACAGCACCCCGCTGGCCAGATTGAACAAGCTGAACAAGCCGTTGCCTCCCAGCAGATAAGCGTGTTTACTCAGCTCGATACCAACGGTAAAAATCAGCATCTGCAACATACCCATTGCGGCAGAAACCGTACCTTTACTCATTTCACTGGCAAACAGCGTCAGGCGCACCAGCCCCGCATTCGCCACGCCAATGCCAAACGCATAGATACTCAAACCCGCCGTCATCCATAGATATGCATGAGATGACACCACCGTGGCCGCAGCGGCAATAATCAGGCCAACGGCAATTGGCCAGCCGCCCATGATAATCAGCGAACGCACGGTTTTTCGCGAAGTCAGACGCGCCAGCACCAGGTTACCGGCAATCAGCGCACCAAAAATCGGCACCTGCAACAGGCCATATTCGTAACTACTGAGATGTTCTCCGCTGATGATAATAATCGGAGATTGCGCAATCCACGCCAGTAACGGCAGGCTGACAAAACCCAACGCCAGTGCGCCTGCAACGAAACGCACGTTCCTTAGCACCAACTTATAATCCTTGCCCAGCTCTTTAATGGACAGCTTTTCACCCAGCCGGGTTGCCGTTTCCGGCATCGCGCGTTGCAGACCAAAAAAGGAGATGGCCGCCAGAGCAGCAAACAGGATAAACATCCCTTCCCACGGCAGAACATGTACCCAGGCTGCGCCTACCAACGGACCCAGCAGCGGCGCAATCAGCGCCACGTTTGCCATCAGCGCGGTAATTTTTATGCAGACCGCTTCTTCAAAGGATTCCTGAATGGCGGCGTAACCCACCGCACCAATAAAGCACAGGCTTATCCCCTGCAAAAAACGCAGGAAAGTAAATTGCTCAATATTCTGTGCAAGCAGGGTCGCAAGGCAGGTCACGATGAACCAGAGCACGCCGGTTAACATCACCGGACGACGCCCAACACGATCCGATAGCGGTCCTAACAACCACTGTAAAAACATGCCGCCAGCCAGATAGGCGGTCATGGATGTGGGTACCCAATCTAATCCGGCATTGTATTGCTCCACTACCGCCAACATTCCAGGCTGGATCATATCGTTGCCGATATAAGTAGAGAATTCGTAAAGCACCAGACAGAGAGGGAAAAGTAATGCCTGACGCCCCAAACGGGCGCCTGAAGATAAACGGTTCTGCATGCAGTCTCTTAGCTATAGAAAAATCGCGCAAAGTGTAATAAATGCGCCGTACTGGTGATAGTGAATTATGTGATTTGAAAGCAAAATGCGCACATTTTTACATTCATTTGCTCAAGAAGATTTTGCTTTAAGGTTAATTTAAGTTGAGACCGCTATCATGCTCAATAAGTCTCATTAATTGTCTTAAAAATAGTCATTTAGCAGACAAATAAGACAAGACCGCTTTTTATCCCGTGAAAGCAATTTTATGCTCTCGCTCCCATGGGCCTTTTCAACGATTACACTGAGTCTGGACGTTATGCTGGAAAATCTGAACAACTCACTTTTTTACCTGATCAATGCAACACCCGACTCTGCGCAATGGGCAATTTCGCTCGCCATTTTCATTGCCAAAGATCTGATCAGCATTGTGCCGCTGTTAGCTGTTGTGCTCTGGCTTTGGGGACCTCGCGGTCAGGTTACGCTCCAGCGCCAGTTGGTCATCAAAATGGCCATTGCGTTGATAGTTGGTCTGACGATTTCCTGGCTGATGGGACATCTGTTCCCTCACGATCGCCCGTTTGTAAACCACATTGGTTACAACTTCCTGCATCATGCGGCAGATGACTCTTTCCCGAGTGACCACGGTACGGTTATCTTTACCTTTGCACTGGCCTTCCTGTTCTGGCATCGCCTGTGGACGGGCGCTCTGCTGATGGTCGTTGCCGTGGCGATTGCCTGGTCGCGGGTTTACCTGGCTGGGTTGATCGGCTGTCTGAGCGCCCAGATGATCTGGCAGCGCTTTGGCGCGACCCTGTACCTCGGCTTGCAAACTTGCTATCGCGCCTGCTTCGCCCTCCCCATCCGTAAAGGTTGGGTACGTGACTAACCCACGGTAAAAAGAGTAGTATTAAGCGCGAAACTGAGCACTTATTCTATTCTCCAGGGGAACTATGGAAACTCGACGCGACGAGCGTATTGGTCAATTACTGCAGGCGCTGAAACGCAGCGATAAATTACCCCTCTAAGAAGCCGCAACGTTGCTGGGCGTGTCTGAGATGACCATTCGTCGCGACCTGAATAATCATGATGCTCCCGTCGTACTGCTCGGGGGCTATATTGTTCTGGAACCCCGCAGCGCTAACCATTATTTAATCAGCGATCAAAAATCCCGTCTGGTTGATGAAAAACGTCGCGCCGCCCAGCTGGCGGCGAGTCTCGTGCAGGCACATCAGACCATCTTTTTCGATTGCGGTACTACCACACCGTGGATCATTGAAGCGATCGACAATGAACTGCCCTTCACCGCAATCTGCTACTCGTTGAATACGTTTCTGGTGCTGCAGGAAAAACCGCAGTGCCGCGTCATTCTGTGTGGTGGCGAATTCCATGCCAGTAACGCGATTTTTAAACCGCTCGACTTCCAGGAAACGCTGAACAATCTGTGTCCGGATATCGCCTTTTATTCCGCGGCAGGCGTTCATATCGAGAAAGGCGCGACCTGTTTTAATCTGGAAGAACTGCCGGTGAAGCACTGGGCAATGTCGATGGCGCAGCATCACGTTTTGGTGGTCGATCACAGCAAGTTTGGCAAGGTGCGGCCTGCGAGGATGGGGGAATTAAAACGCTTTGATACCATCATCAGTGATAACCGCCCTGACGATGAGTTTGTTGAGTACGCTAAAGCGCAACGTATCACGCTGAAGTATTAAGAGATACTGCCGGACGGCGATTGCGCCATCCGGCATAGGTAAGGTTAAGAGAACCAACCACCAAACCACTGGTGGAATTTCATCATCACAAAGTCCCACATGCGGCTAAAGAAACCACCCTCTTGCACATCCTCCATCACCATCAATGGACGTTGCTCAATGGATTTTCCGTTCAACTGAAAGTCGATAGTGCCCACAACCTGACCTTTCTTCAGCGGTGCAGTTAGCTGTGGTTCAGTCAGGGTAAAGCTGGCCTTCAGGTTTTTGAGCTGGCCACGCGGGATGGTCACAGAACCACCTTCTCCGGCACCCAAATTCACTTCACTCTTATCGCCAAACCATACGCGCTGAGTAACGAAAGTCGCATCCGGCTTGATCGGCGTAACGGTTTCAAAGAAGCGGAAGCCCCAGGTCAGCAGCTTTTCTGACTCATTAAAACGAATGCGATCGGTTTTCGCCCCCAGCACCACGGAGATCAGGCGCATATCGCCCTGGGTCGCGGAAGCAACCAGGTTGTATCCCGCCCCGGCAGTGGTCCCGGTTTTCATACCATCCACGTTCAGGTTGGTGCTCCACAACAGACGGTTGCGGTTCGGTTGACGAATTTTATTGAAGGTAAATTCTTTCTCTTTGTGAATAGCATACTCTTCCGGCACATCGTGAATTAACGCCTTCCCGAGCAGCGCCATATCACGTGCGGTACTGAACTGTCCTGCCGCATCCAGACCGTGCACCGTCTGGAAAGTAGTGTTGGTCAGCCCCAGTTTTTTCGCATAGCCGTTCATCAGACCAATAAAGGATTCCTGGCTGCCGGCAACGTAATCAGCGAGTGCAATACAGGCATCGTTACCTGACTGAATGATAACGCCTTTATTCAGATCTGACACCGCAACCTGATCGCCGGGCTTGAGGAACATGACCGACGAACCGCGCAGGGCTGGATTACCGGTCGCCCAGGCGTCTTTGCCCACGGTGACCATGTCGTTGAGGTTAATTTTTCCGGCCTTCAGCGCCTGCCCAACCACATAGCTGGTCATGATTTTGGTCAGACTGGCAGGATCCAGTTTCTCATCAGCATTACCTTCCGCCAGCACCTTGCCACTGGCGTAATCCATCAGAATCCACGCGCGTGCGTCCACGCTCGGCGGGGCCGTCGGTTGCTCCGCCGCCTGTACGGTCGGCGCCAAAAGGATTAAGAGTGCAGAACCTGCAGCAAAGCTGCGAAGTGAAGAGAAGTATTGCGTCATAAATGCCACCCGAGTATCCATTCCAAAAAACCACGTCATACCACACCGTGTTTACACAAAACCGGCCAAGCGACCTCGACCAACCCATGCAGAAAAAGTCTGATGGATGACGTGTAAAATAAGTGCGGTGAGTAATAACGCACTAACGAGCTTAAAGAAACCGTAAGTTGGTAAAGTTTTTAAAGTTTATGCAATAACGCCGCGCTGCGCTGCTCCTGGCACGATTTTTTTAGACTTTGTTGCGTAAATATTAGGTTTACCCCACCATGTGAGCTAGTCAGATGGCATCTGCAGCCATAAAGCTGCTCAATTAATTTGCGGGGTTACTATGATTACACTGTGGGGTCGCAATAACTCGACCAACGTAAAAAAAGTATTGTGGACGCTCGAGGAACTGGAACTGCCGTATAACCAAATTCTGGCGGGCGGACAGCATGGCGGTAACCGCGATGCCGACTATCTGGCACTAAACCCGAACGGACTGGTCCCGTTGTTACGCGATGATGAAACGGACGTTGTTCTGTGGGAATCCAATACCATTGTCCGCTATCTGGCCGCTCAGTACGGACAAAAACGTTTATGGATTGACGCTCCGGCCGCGCGCGCCGTCGGCGAAAAATGGATGGACTGGGCAAATCAGACGCTAAGCCCCGCGCATCGGGTTATCTTATTTGGCCTGGTCAGAACACCTGCCGATCAGCGCGATCTAGCGGCCATTGAGGCCAGTAAGCAAGTTTGCGATAACCTGTTTGCCATTCTGGATAACGCGCTGGCGGACCAGCCATGGTTCTCCGGCGCTGAATTTGGCACTGCCGATATCGCCGTTGCGCCGTTCATCTATAACCTGTTCAACGTTGGCCTGAGCTGGACCCCGCGCCCTCATCTGGAGCGCTGGTATCAACAACTGACCGAGCGCCCGGCGTTTCAAAAAATCGTGATGATCCCGGTCAGCTAATTCAATCAGGGACTCACTTTCAGTAATTCCCCGTCGGACTCGTCGGTTAGTACATACAAATAACCGTCTGGTCCGACGCGCACATCACGGATCCGTTGCCCCCTTTCCTGCAACAGACGACCATCCTCAGTGACCGTATTCCCTTTAACGCTCAGTACGATCACTTCTTTATCTTTCAACGCGCCGATGAACAACTTCTGCCGCCACTGTGGAAAGGTATCGCTATTATAAAAAGCCATTCCGCTGACCGCTGGCGACTTTTCCCAGTAAAAGATGGGTTGTTCCGTGCCAGCAACAATTTGACCTTTTGCTTCGGGAATTTTCAAACCACTGTAGTTAACACCCCAGGTCGCGACAGGCCAACCGTAGTTTTTCCCTTTCTCGGGGATATTAATTTCATCGCCTCCGCGTGGACCATGCTCATTGAGCCACAACACATCACTCCACGGATTCATCGCCATACCCTGCGGGTTGCGGATGCCATACGACCAAATCTCTGCCCGCGCTCCCGCCATGTTCACAAACGGATTATCCGGTGGAATTTTGCCCTCATCGGTCAGCCGTACGACCTTGCCCTGCAGCTTATCCAGATCCTGGGCGGTAGCGCGTTGATTATTCTCCCCCAGGCCAATAAACAGATAGCCGTTGCCATCAAATACCAGACGTCCACCAAAATGGTTTCCGGTAGAGAGCTTTGGCTGTTGGCGAAAAACGGTCTGAAATCCTTGCAGGTGTTTGAGATCGTCACTCAATCGCCCGTAGCCTACCGCGGTGCCCGCTTTGCCTTCGCGGTCGGCTTCAGCGAAGCTTAGCCACACCCGACGGGATCGTTCAAAGTCCGGAGCTAACACCACATCAAGCAATCCGCCCTGACCATTCGCCCAGACTTTTGGTACGCCGGTCAGCGGGTCGGAAAGCCCTTTATCAGGCTGCCAGAGTCGAAGCTGCCCACCTTTGAGCGTAATGAGCATACCGCGGTTATCGGGTAAAAAAGCCAGTGACCATGGATGATCGAGTTTGGTTTGCAGCACTTCCACTTTTACCGCGACGGCATAAGAGGAAAATAGCGCAAGTGGGATAGCACAGAGAAAGGGTCGACGCATAACACCTCCTTAATGGCTCTGCATAAAGCGTAGCCAGCAAGGGGAATCACCCCGTCATATTTACATAATCTTAACGAAAAGGGGGAGCGCCCTCCCCCTGATTCAGACGTGTTCCAGCGTTGGGTAAGATTGCAAACTCTGGATACTCAGCGTCAGCGTTGTCAGGCAGTTTTCCAGTTTCTCTGCGTTAACGGCGATAAACGTTGGACAATCATGGTGTCCACTCATAAGACAAACAGCGGCGGCGGCTAACGCCCCTTCAGCACGATGAAGGGCATTCCACTCTTCCTGATCAAGATGCATACCGTGAAGCTGTGATTGTTCGTGCAATTCGCGATTCAGTGCAAAAAAATTATCACGCAGACGATCGCTCTCGCTGACTGACATGTAGCCTTTCGCTTTTCTCAACAGCAGATAAGCGGCAAGTTCGATACGGGCGTTTATCAATTTGTTGAGAAGATCGGTTCTCAGTCTGTCAACAACCATACTTTGTTCCTCCTCTTTCCAACTATGGTGCAACTTAATAGTATGGTTGTTTTTTGAACAAAGTCGTGTCCAGGATCAATCCATCACTTAAAATTAACATAATTTACAAATAATCTTTAATTCCGCGCCCGGCAGGCCGCTGATGGTATGAGATTGCGATACAATTTTTGTTCAGAACTCTGTAGAATCCCTGCCCTGAATAT
>OAUX01001006.1_pt1 | contig 9594 bp, 12 predicted proteins | sample 1501311 | NCBI WGS metagenome assembly OAUX01 (sample SAMEA2580066, study PRJEB22360) | human gut metagenome | reverse complement strand
CGCTCTTTTTATTGGGAATTCTTAAGCTTTTTTCAAGAACTCTGATTTCAACATGATTTTGCCACAATCGACGTTGTGATCACCGTTGACTAAACGGATGTTTTTGAATTTAGTGCCTTTCTTCAACACTTCAGATGAACCTTTTAATTTTAAATCTTTAATTAAAAGCACATCATCACCATCGGCTAATAAATTACCGTTGCTGTCTTTGACAATCAGTTGATCTTCATCGGCTTCAACTGCTTCGTTACCATTCCACTCATTGCCACAATCAGGGCAAATAAAATTCACAGAATCATGATAAACATATTCGCCTTTACATTTTGGGCAAGCTGGCATTTGATCCATTTCTTTTTCCTTCTTTATCTGATTTAAGCAAAGTATAATGCGCACGGAGTATAACAAAAAAGTGATTATTCGCCAAAAGATGGGCAATTTCACGGAATTTATGAGGTATTTATGAAAAAAATTATGCTTTTGAGTGCAGTGATGGGAAGTTTAATTTCGGTTAATGCATTCGCTCACAATATCCAACCTAACCAACTTTTAGCTAATGTAACGGTTTCGGATAAGGGCGAAATTACTTTAAATGGCAATGATGTGGCGTATAAATCGTGGAGCTCAACGGCATTACCTGGCAAAGTCCGTGTGATTCAGCATATTGCAGGCAGAAGTGCGGCAAAAGAGAAAAATCAAGCAATGATCGAAGCCATCAAAGCCGCTCATTTTAACCAAGCTAAATATCAAACCACGACGATTATTAATGCAGATGATGCCGTCGTGGGCACAGGCATGTTTGTGAAAAGTAGTGCAGAAAAAGGCAAAAAAGAAAATGCCCACAGCCAAGTGATTTTAGATGATAAAAGTGCGGTCAAAAATGCATGGGGATTACGTGAAAAAGACAGCGTGATTATTTTGCTTGATAAAACCGGCAAAGTGCAATTTGTGAAAGAAGGTAAATTGACGGATGATGAAATCAAAGAAGTCATTTCTCGTGCAACAGCGTTAATGGCAAAGTAATAGAGTAATAAGCGGAAGTTGTCTTCCGCTTTTTTATCCCTTGAAATCCTTCATTAATTTTCTCAATGTGCCGCAATTTCGTTGAAATTTGCGGCAATGTGTACAGATGGCAAGATGCAAATTGAGCCCAATTTTTTCTTTGGTCATTAATTGGCGTTCTTGAGCATCTGATATGAGGCGAGTTGCTTGGCAACATTTCATAAAGTCACTCCTTAAAGTTTATGAGATAAGCAGTTTTGAAGTTGCAAGCGGGCACGATAGAGTGTCGTGTGCAAGTTACTTATACTTAGTTGATTTTCTTGGCAAATTTCTTCGGAAGATAATTCCAAAAACTCTCTCATCATAAAAATTTTGGCTTGTTTAGCCGGTAGGCAAGTTAAACAAGTTTCAAAAATCAGCCAAAACTCTTCGGAATAGACTGCACTTTCGCTTAGTTCGAGATCGAGTGGAGAATGTTCAGCTTTCCAGTGTCCCCCTTCATCAAAGAAATGATTGGTTTGTTCTTCATCTTCCATTTCGGTTTCCAGTACAAATTTGCCTTTTTGGCGAAGAAAATCGATGATTTTATTTTTTAAGATAGCAAAGATCCAGGTTTTAAATGCCGCTTTTCGTTTAAATTGCTCAAGATGGTTAAATGCACTTAAAAAACTCTCTTGCACCAAATCTTCAGCTAATACAGCATTGCCCACCTGTAATGTGGCAAATTTCAGCATTTGCTCTCTAATTTGTGTCAGTTCTTTATCGGAAATTCCGGTTTCCATATTTTTTCCTTGGAAAATGTGTAAGAAAAAGGTTCCTCATTCGTCTAATGATAATGAAAGGAAAAGACCTTTCTAGATCACGCTAATTATTCACAAATTTAAGGAAGATTCAAAATGAAAAATATTACTGTAAAAACAACCTTTACTGCTATTGCTGCACTTTTCTTTGCAACCAGTCTTTATGCGACCGATATGAAATCTAATGAAATGTCGATGGCAAAAGATCCCATGCCGATGACAAAAGACGCTATGCCAATGCAAAACGATAAAATGGCATCTGATGGGATGAAGTCTGATAGTATGATGAAATCTCATGATATGAAAATGGATAATATGAAATCAGAAGAAATGAAATCCAATAAGATGAAATCAGATAAAATGAAAGCAAAAGAAATGAAGAAAAAAGCAAAAACAATGAAAGCACCGAAAATGTAATGCTTTCTGTTTAAAAGAAAAACTGCGGTCAATTTGACCGCTGTTTTTATATTAAAGTGAGATTATTGTTTACGCCATGTCGTGCCGTTGGCGCCATCTTCTAACACGATACCCATTGCCGTAAGTTCATTACGAGCAGCATCCGCAGCAGCCCAATCTTTAGCTGCACGAGCTTCATTGCGTTGTTTGATAAGCGCTTCAATTTTTGCGACTTCATCATCGTCAGAGCCAGCTTGTAAGAATTTTTCTGGATCTTGTTGAAGTAAACCTAAGATACCCGCTAATTCACGTAAACGCGCAGCAAGACCATTGGCTTTTTCTGCATCTTCAGTTTTCAATTTATTGATTTCACGCGCCATTTCAAATAAGACAGAAAGAGCGTTCGGCGTGTTGAAATCATCGTCCATGGCTTCACGGAAGGCTTCCACAAAATTTTCACCGCCAAAAGCAACCGCACTTTGATCGGTGCCACGTAAAGCGGTGTACAAACGTTCTAATGCACCTTGTGCTAAATTCAGGTTTTCTTCACTATAATTGAGTTGGCTGCGATAGTGTGCCGTTAGTAAGAAATAACGCACCGCTTCTGCATTGTAGTGATTTAATACATCACGAATAGTGAAGAAGTTGCCGAGGGATTTCGACATTTTTTCTTTATCTACCATGATCATGCCAGAATGGATCCAATAATTCACATATTGACCACCGTGAGCACAGCAAGATTGTGCAATTTCATTTTCGTGATGCGGGAACATTAGGTCAGAACCGCCACCGTGAATATCAAAATGTTCGCCAAGTTGTTTGCAGTTCATCGCTGAACATTCAATGTGCCAACCTGGACGACCTGCGCCCCATGGGGATGGCCAGCTCGGTTCGTTTTCTTTTGACATTTTCCAAAGCACGAAATCCATTGGATTTTTCTTGATTTCATTAATTTCAATACGTGCGCCCGCTTGTAATTGGTCGAGATCTTGGCGTGATAATTTGCCGTATTCTTTAAAGCTTTCCACATCAAACATCACATCGCCATTGTCTGCAACATAAGCATGACCACGCGCAATCAGTTTTTCCACAATCTCAATAATTTCAGGAATATGATGCGTCGCACGAGGCTCGAAATCAGGGCGTAATACGTTTAATGCATCAAAATCTTTATACATTTCTTGCACCATACGATCCACAAGTTGATCACAGGTTTCTTTGTTTTCTAATGCACGTTTAATGATTTTATCGTCTACATCCGTAATATTACGCACATAGGTCAAATCGTAGCCCAAAGAACGTAAATAGCGAGCAATCACATCAAAACATACAAAAGTACGACCGTGGCCAATATGGCATAAATCGTAAACGGTCACACCGCACACATACATACCCACTTTTCCTTCATGGATAGGTTTGAATACTTCTTTTTCTCGAGTGAGGGTATTAAAGATCTTTAACATATTTTCTCTCTTCTGATTGGAATCCGACCGCACTTTTTCTGCTCATGGTGGCACTTTCTCGCCATTTATGGAATAATGAATGCCTTAATTTTCAAGAGGAAAACAACATGGTTACATTACACACAAATTTTGGCGATATTAAAATTAAACTTGATTTTGATAAAGCACCAATCACCGCAGAAAACTTCTTAAATTATTGTAAAAACGGTTTCTATAATAACACAATTTTCCATCGTGTTATTGATGGATTTATGATTCAAGGCGGTGGTATGGAAAGCGGAATGCGTGAAAAAGCAACAAACGCACCGATCCAAAATGAAGCTAACAATCGTTTAAGCAATAAACGTGGCACAATCGCTATGGCGCGTACCTCTGATCCACATTCTGCAACGGCACAATTCTTCATTAACGTGGCAGATAATGACTTCTTAAACTACCGTTCAAAAGAGATGTTTGGCCGTGAAGTAGTACAAGAATGGGGCTATGCCGTATTCGGCGAGGTGGTTGAAGGCATGGATGTGGTTGATAAAATTAAAAAAGTAAAAACCGGTAATAAAGGTTTCCACCAAGACGTTCCAACAGAAGATGTTGTGATTACATCCGTTTCTGTAGAATAATCAATTCGGTGTGTGGATGCGTAATCTGCACACCTTTTTCTTAAGTGAAATAACGCGATGCCTTTCTTCGATACACATACCCATCTTGATTATCTTCATCATGACACTGGTGAGTCATTAGCTCAGCTCGTGGATAACGCTAAGCAAGCTGATGTGCAGAAAATCTTGATTGTGGCGGTAAAAGAGTCGGATTTTGAAACAATCCAAAATATGACCGCACTTTTTCCTGAGCATCTTTATTGTGGGCTTGGGTTGCATCCTCTTTATATCAAAGAGCATCAAGAGCATGATTTAGAGATATTGGATGTGGTGTTATCTGTACGTGATCAAAATTGTACAGCCGTAGCTGAAATTGGTTTGGAATGTGCGATTCCTGATTTATTGACGGATGAATTATGGCAAAAGCAACAACACTTTTTAGAAAGTCAGCTTTATTTAGCGAAGAAATATAATCTGTCGGTCAATTTACATAGCCGAAAATCCCATGAGCAATTATTCCGTTTTTTAAAACAAGCCAATTTGCCAAAATGTGGTGTGGTGCATGGTTTTTCTGGAAGTTATGAGCAAGCAAAACGATTTGTGGATTTAGGCTATAAAATTGGTGTAGGCGGTACCATCACTTATGAACGCGCGAATAAAACGCGTCAAGCGATTGCGAAGTTACCATTAGAGGCGTTGGTGTTAGAAACGGATACTCCCGATATGCCGGTGTTTGGCTTTCAAGGACAACCTAATCGACCAGAACGGATTGTTCACACCTTTGAGGCGTTATGCCGTTTAAGAGGTGAAAATGCTGAAGTAATTAAAGAAACGGTTTGGCAGAATAGCTTAACCTTATTCGGTTAAACCTTAAAACGATAAATAACTTGATTGGCTGAACCACGCCAAACTAAGCTTGGGTCAGCCTGTTCTTGTATAAATTTCCCATCAATGAGCACGTCAATATAAGGCAACATTTGACGTTGATAATCATCAAGTTCATCTAGTTTATATCCCGTCCACACCCAAATATCCTTATCGGGACATTCTTTTTTTACACGCTGTACAAAAGGAAGTAAGGCTTCAACATTACGAGGATGCATCGGATCTCCACCAGAAAGCGTGAGCCCTTGACGTTTAATGCGCGTATCTTTTAAATCATTGATGATTTGTTGTTCCATCGCCTCATCAAATAATACGCCATTATCAAAAGACCAGCTCTTTTGGTTGTAGCAACCACGGCAACCATGCGTACAACCGCTAACGAAAAGGGTACAACGGGTGCCTTCGCCATTTACAACATCGCTAGGGTAGTATTGGAGATAGTTCATGGTTTTACCTTAAAAGTGCGGTTGATTTTCTCGTCAAATTCACCGAATTGATAAATTAACCTTTGCAATACAGGGCCAATTCTTGCATAATAGCCCACCTAATCGCATTGCGATATCAATGGAAATCTTCTCGGTCTCTCGCAACGGTGTCCGGTTTACTCGGTCAGGTTCGGAAGAAAGCAGCCAAAGTCGGAATTTCTGTGTGCCGAGAATAAGCTGGGAAGATTTCCACCCAACTTATCCTTTCTTATTTTACACTCGCTCTACTAATTGTTTGAAGAACCCTTTTTCTAATTGCAATAATTCTGTATAAGAGCCTTTTTCAATTAGCTTCGCCTCATCAATCACACAAAGTTCATCAAATTGCTCAATCGCCGTTAAGCGGTGAGTCACCATAATTAAGGTTTTATTTTCAGCATGGACAAGAATTAAACGCAGAATTTGTCGTTCAGTTTCGCGATCTAAACCTTCAGTTGGCTCATCTAATAATAAAATTGGCGCATCATTAAGCAAAATACGCGCTAAGCCCAAACGACGTTGTTCTCCACCAGAAAGTGGACGACCACCATCACCTAGCCAAATATCTAAACCTTGTTCTTGTTCCAACAACTTTCCTAAACCCACTTGATTTAACACCTCGATCATTTTTTCATCTGAAATATTGACCGCACTTGCAAATTGCAGATTTTGACGAAGTGTATCGCTAAATACATGAACACGTTGTGTTAAAAAGCAGAATTGGCTGCGTAATGTGTCTTCTGCATAATCAGCAATTGGCTTGCCAGCAAGGAATAAATCTCCTTGATTAGCATCATAATTACGCACTAAAAGCTGTAATAACGTGGATTTTCCGCTACCTGTTTTACCTAGAATCGCAACTTTTTGGCCTTTTTGAATGGTTAAATTCAGGTTTTCTAAAGCACGATTTTGACGTTCAGGATAAGTAAAAGAAAGATCTTCTGCTTCAATTAATGTAGTCGCGTTTTGATCGAACTCCGCTTTGCCATTAAAAGCTACTAATGGTTGTTGTTCGATAATATCTGTCACGCGTTCAGCTGACGCAATCACTTGCCCGATATGTAAGAATGCTGAACCTAATGGCATTAAGATTTCAAATGAGCCTAAAGCGGCAAAAGTGAAGAGCGCAATAAACGCCATACGATATTCATCGTTACCAAACTCCGCTTGTGAGCTAAACCACAACATTGCGGCAATAATCAAACCATTTAAAAAGAGTGAAAGGGCGGTTGAAAATCCGCTTAAATTAGCTTCTTTTTGCTGGTCTGCTTGCCAGTTAGCTTCGGTTTTTGCCATGTTATCTTTTAATTTATCTTCAGCATTAAAGAGTAATAATTCAGCTTGTGCTTGGATAAATTCTAAGAATTGTGTGCGGTAAAGTGCACGTGAATGCACGAGTTTATCACCAAATTTTTTACCCAGTTGGTAGAAAACGGTTGGAATAACCAATACCAATAAAAGCAGGCTCACACCTAGACCTAAGGCTAAAGGTGCATTGACGAAGCTTAGACCAATACACATGGCTAGAATCACAAAAATGGCCGTAATAAATGGCGCAATTAAGCGAAGGTAAAGGCTATCGAGGGTATCCACATCAGACACTAAGCGGTTTAATAAATCGCTGTTACGGTAGCGATTTAACACCGCAGGGCTTAAGGGGATAATCTTCTCAAAAACCTGTACCCGTAATTTAGCCAAGATGCGGAAAGTCGCATCGTGCGTGACCAACTTTTCGAAATAACGGAAAAGGGTACGGCTAATAGCAAGCCCACGTACAGAAGCAGAAGGGTAGAAGAAATTAAATAACGTGCCAAGACCTGCAATAGCTGTTGCGGCTAAAAACCAACCCGATGTGGTCAGTAAGCCAATGCTGGAGGCTAGACCCGTGATCATTAAAACCAAGCCTAAAAATAAAGGCAACTTGGCGAATTTAAATAAACGTAAAAAGGGAAGTAAGGCACGCATTATTGAATATCCTCTTTTCGTTGAGCCAATAATTCGGCAAAGAAGCCTTGATCTTTTAATTGGTTGAAATTTCCTTGTTGAACAATTTTACCTTCTTGCATCACTAAAATATTGTCGCATTGTTTCAGATCTTCAATACGGTGTGTAATCATTAAGGTGGTTTGGTTATGGCTCATTTCTGCAAGGGCAGCAAGTACCAGATTTTCAGATTGAGCATCTAGGCTAGCCGTTGGCTCATCGAGTAATAATAAATTGCCTTTGCGTAGTAAAGCGCGAGCGATCGCTAAGCGTTGCGCTTGGCCTACGGATACCCCTATCCCACCATCTTTAATTTCGCTATCCAAGCCTAATTTATCGGTAAATTCTTTCGCTTGAGCGGAAATCAAGGCTTGCTCAATTTGAGCATCAGTTGCTTGAATATCACCTAAAAGTAGATTTTCTTTGATGCTACCTTGTAGTAGTAATGGGTTTTGACCTACCCACGCAATTTGTTTGCGCCAGTCGCTTAAACGGCTTTGATTCAGTTCAACACCATTAATTTTTAAGCTGCCTTCATAAGGTAAGAAACCGAGTAATACATTGATTAAAGAGGTTTTTCCTGCACCACTTTGGCCCACAAGGGCAATATGGCTTTCTTTCGGAATATGGAATGAAAGAGGCTTCGTTAATGGTTGGCCTTGTGGCGAAAGCGCTACTAAATTTTCAGCCTGAATTTCGACCGCACTTTGTGCTGGAATTTGTTCATTGCCTTGATGCGCAATTAAATAATCTGCCTCTCAGAAATCTACAATGGCATCAGCAGCACCAATGCCGGCTGCACGATCGTGATAGTAAGTACCTAGATCTCGCAATGGTTGATAAAACTCTGGTGCCAGAATTAAGCAGAAAAAGCCAGTAAATAAGGTCAGCGTGGTGCCATAAGTGCCAAATTCGACTTGGCCTAAATAGCTAAAACCAAAATACACCGCCATTAAAGCAATGGAAATGGAGGTGAAAAACTCTAACACGGCAGAAGAGAGAAACGCCATTTTAAGTACTGTCATGGTCGTTTCACGGAAGTCTTCCGTTGTGTTTTCAATATGTTGAGTTTGTTCTGAAGTGCGGTTAAAAAGACGCAAGGTTTCTAAACCGCGTAAGCGATCCAAGAATTGTGCACTCAAGCGAGAAAGGGTAGCCATATTTTTTTGGCTGCTATCTGCCGCTGCAATCCCTACCAGAATCATAAAAATTGGCACAAGTGGTGCAGTAACCATCAAAATCAATCCAGCGGCCCAGTTGAGTGGGAATACGGCAATTAAAATCACTATTGGTACAATAGCCGATAAACTTTGTTGTGGTAAAAATCGCGCATAGAAATTATGCAGATTTTCCACTTGTTCAAGCATGATACTTGCCCAGCTACCGGCTGGTTTATTATTGATGGTCGCAGGTCCCACTTGATGGATTTTGTCTAAGATCTTTTGACGCATGTGATTGCGCAGTAATCGACCTGCTTTAAAGCCAATTTTTTCGCGTAGCCATAAAATAACCGCACGCAAAGCAAAAGCCATGATTAATGCAATAAAATATGGAACCAGTTCAGCGCGATCGACATGTTGCATAATGAGCTTGTCGAGCAATGTCGCAAGAAAATAGGTTTGAGCCACAAGAATTAAGGAAGAAAGTGTGGCAAGGGCAATATTGGTGCGCATTAATTTTTTAACAGGTTGTTGCTGCGCACGAAGCCATTTTTGTAAATATTTTTGGCGAAGTTTGTCCATAGATTTGTAGAGTTAGTATTTAAAAAGTTCTCCCTCTCTATTGAGAGGGAGTTTGAAGGCGAGTTTATTGATACAGAATTGATTCTTTAAAATCTCCCTTAACCCCTCTTGGCTAAAGAGGGGGAAAATAAATAAGGAAATTTATTTATTCTTGTGCATCTAAATAACGTTCAGCATCTAATGCAGCCATACAGCCTGTTCCTGTTGAAGTAATCGCTTGGCGATAGTTGTGATCCATCACATCACCTGCCGCAAATACGCCTTCC
>OAUX01001001.1_pt1 | contig 9616 bp, 7 predicted proteins | sample 1501311 | NCBI WGS metagenome assembly OAUX01 (sample SAMEA2580066, study PRJEB22360) | human gut metagenome | reverse complement strand
CTGGCTGTGTGTGAGCGCGCCTATATCGTGAGTCAGGGGCACCTGATCGCGCACGGCACGCCAACAGAAATACTGCAGGATGAGCACGTTAAGCGCGTATACCTTGGGGAAGACTTCAGACTCTGATAGGGTAGAAGACTTCACGTCACCGCAGGAGAAAACAACTCTGAACATGAAGCAAGGTTTGCAACTCAGGCTTAGCCAACAACTGGCGATGACGCCTCAGCTACAACAGGCTATCCGTCTGTTGCAGCTGTCCACGCTGGAACTTCAGCAAGAACTTCAGCAAGCGCTGGAAAGTAACCCACTGCTCGAGCAAACCGATCTTCACGACGAAATTGATACCCAGGAAAAACAGGACAGCGAAACCCTCGACACCGCCGATGCTCTCGAACAAAAAGAGATGCCTGAGGAGCTGCCGCTTGATGCCAGCTGGGATGAGATTTACACCGCCGGGACGCCTTCGGGCACCAGCGGAGATTACATCGACGACGAGCTGCCTGTGTATCAGGGTGAGACCACGCAATCACTACAGGATTACCTGATGTGGCAAGTGGAGCTGACCCCGTTCTCGGATACCGATCGCGCCATTGCGACATCCATTGTGGATGCGGTAGACGAAACCGGTTATCTCACCGTGACCCTGGACGATATTCTCGAAAGCATGGGCGATGACGACGTCGGTATGGACGAAATCGAAGCCGTGCTTAAACGCGTTCAGCGCTTTGATCCCGTAGGCGTGGCCGCCAAAGATCTCCGCGACTGCTTACTAATCCAACTTTCGCAGTTTGATAAAGCCACACCGTGGCTGGAAGAAGCGCGTCTGATCATCAGCGATCATCTCGATCTGTTAGCCAACCATGACTTCCGCACGCTGATGCGCGTGACCCGACTGAAAGAAGACGTGCTAAAAGAAGCCGTCAATCTTATTCAGTCACTGGATCCAAGGCCTGGGCAGTCGATCCAGACTGGTGAACCAGAATACGTTATTCCGGATGTGCTGGTGCGTAAGCATAACGATCGCTGGGTGGTCGAACTCAACAGCGACAGCATCCCACGACTGCAGATCAACCAGCACTACGCCGCTATGTGCAATAGCGCGCGCAACGATGCCGACAGTCAGTTTATACGTAGCAATCTACAGGATGCGAAGTGGCTGATTAAAAGCCTGGAAAGCCGCAATGATACACTGCTGCGCGTAAGTCGCTGCATCGTGGAGCAACAGCAAGCCTTCTTTGAGCAAGGTGAAGAGTTTATGAAACCGATGGTGCTGGCGGATATCGCCCAGGCCGTCGAGATGCACGAATCGACCATTTCCCGTGTGACCACGCAAAAGTATCTGCACAGTCCGCGCGGCATTTTTGAATTGAAGTATTTCTTTTCCAGTCACGTTAACACTGAAGGTGGAGGCGAAGCCTCATCCACGGCGATCCGTGCGCTGGTGAAGAAATTAATTGCTGCGGAAAACCCCGCGAAACCACTGAGTGACAGCAAGTTAACCTCTATGCTGTCAGAACAGGGTATCATGGTGGCACGCCGCACCGTTGCGAAGTACCGAGAGTCTTTATCCATTCCGCCGTCTAACCAGCGCAAACAGCTGGTCTGACCCAACCGATAAGGAAGACACTATGCAGCTCAACATCACTGGAAACAACGTCGAAATCACTGAAGCCCTGCGCGATTTTGTTAATACAAAATTTGCCAAGCTTGAACAATATTTCGACCGGATTAATCAGGTCTATATTGTGTTGAAAGTGGAGAAGGTTACACATATCTCGGATGCAACGCTGCATGTGAACGGTGGCGAAATTCATGCCAGCGCGGAAGGTCAGGATATGTACGCAGCCATTGACGGTTTAATTGATAAACTGGCTCGGCAGTTAACAAAACATAAAGATAAACTGAAACAGCACTAACTTGTCCGGGCAGTTAGCGGGTGCAGGACGGCCTGTTGTGTAGCACAACGGGCCATTTGTACAGTTAGCGCTTAGGTGAAATTATGACAAATAACGATACGACTCTACAACTGAGCACTGTTCTTAACCAGGAATGTACACGCGCAGGTGTTCACTGCCAAAGCAAGAAACGCGCACTGGAAATCATCAGTGAACTGGCGGCAAAACAGCTCAGCTTGCCTTCTCAGGTGGTATTTGAGGCCATTCTGACGCGTGAGAAAATGGGCAGTACCGGCATCGGTAATGGTATTGCTATCCCGCATGGAAAGCTGGAAGAAGACACGATGCGCGCGGTTGGTGTGTTTGTGCAACTTGAAACGCCTATCGCCTTCGACGCTATTGATAATCAGCCAGTCGATCTGCTGTTCGCCCTGCTGGTTCCGGCGGACCAAACCAAGACGCATTTGCATACGTTGTCACTGGTCGCAAAACGTCTGGCGGATAAAACCATCTGTCGTCGTCTGCGCGCCGCACAGAGTGACCAGGAGTTGTATCAAATCATCACGGACACCGAAGGTGGACAGGATGAAGCATAACAACCCAATGGCATCCTTTTTTGTCGTTGTGAGGAGAAACAGTACATGGTACTGATGATCGTCAGCGGCCGTTCAGGGTCAGGTAAATCTGTCGCTCTGCGTGCGCTGGAAGATATGGGTTTTTACTGCGTGGATAACCTTCCCGTAGTGCTGTTGCCCGATCTGGCTCGTACTCTGGCCGATCGCCAGATTTCTGCGGCCGTCAGCATTGATGTGCGCAACATGCCTGAGTCCCCGGAGATTTTCGAGCAGGCAATGAACAATCTGCCTGAAGGCTTCTCACCACAGCTGCTGTTCCTTGATGCTGACCGTAACACGCTGATTCGTCGCTACAGTGACACGCGTCGCCTGCACCCACTCTCCAGCAAGAACTTGTCTCTGGAAAGCGCTATCGATAAGGAAAGCGATTTGCTTGAGCCTTTGCGCTCTCGCGCTGACCTGATCGTTGATACCTCCGAAATGTCCGTGCACGAACTGGCGGAAATGTTGCGTACCCGACTGTTGGGCAAACGTGAACGTGAATTGACGATGGTTTTCGAATCCTTTGGCTTCAAACACGGTATCCCGATTGATGCGGATTACGTCTTTGACGTGCGCTTCCTGCCTAACCCGCACTGGGATCCGAAGCTGCGCCCAATGACCGGTCTTGACCGCCCCGTCGCCGCGTTCCTCGACAGGCACACAGAAGTACACAATTTTATCTACCAGACGCGCAGCTATCTTGAGCTATGGTTACCCATGCTGGAGACCAACAACCGCAGCTACCTCACCGTAGCCATCGGTTGTACCGGCGGGAAGCACCGTTCGGTGTATATTGCAGAGCAGCTGGCAGACTACTTCCGCTCACGCGGTAAAAACGTGCAGTCACGCCATCGTACGCTGGAAAAACGTAAATCATGACCGTGAAGCAAACCGTTGAAATCACTAATAAGCTGGGCATGCATGCCCGTCCAGCTATGAAACTGTTTGAATTGATGCAGGGTTTCGAAGCAGAAGTTTTGCTGCGTAATGATGAAGGAACGGAAGCCGAGGCCAACAGCGTTATCGCTCTGCTGATGCTGGATTCAGCCAAAGGGCGTCAGATAGAAGTTGAAGCCACGGGTCCGCAGGAAGTTGAAGCCCTTGCCGCAGTGGTTGCCCTGTTTAATTCAGGTTTTGATGAAGATTAATCAAGTAGTTTTAACACGTAGCCAGTAGGTCGGATAAGGCGTTTACGCCGTATCCGGCAATGCCATTGTGTCGTATTGTGTCTGATGCGCTGCACTTAAATCAGGCCTACAAAAACAGCGACAGCAGCAATTAATACAGCTTATTTTCCCGCATAAACGACTCACCGCCTAACTGGCGCATTTGACGCATGATCCACGCCTGACGGCTACGCACATAACCAGAAGGCGCATTCGCTTTAAAACGCAAAGGATTGGGTAATACCGCCGCCAGCAAGGCCGCTTCAGACAGACTCAACCGACTGGCAGGTTTATGGAAATAGCGCTGCGCCGCCGCCTCTACGCCGAAAACCCCATCGCCAAACTCAGCGATATTCAGATAAACGGTCAGAATACGTTTCTTGCTCCAGACGGTTTCCATACCCAGCGTTAGCCCGGCTTCAAGACCTTTACGTACCCAGCTACGCCCATCCCACAGAAAGAGATTTTTCGCCGTCTGTTGCGATAACGTCGACGCCCCGCGAATACGGTTTTCATTGCGTTCATTGTGCGCCAGCGCGTTCTCTATGGCGGAGACATCGAATCCCCAGTGCTCGGGAAACTTCTGGTCCTCCGCGGCAATGACAGCCAGCCCCATCCACGGTGAGATCTCGTCCATGCTCACCCAGTCTGAGTGCGCCACATAACCAAAATCACCGGACAGCCATGCGCCCAGTTGCCGTTCAACCATCACCGCAGAGAAAGGTACAGGCATCACGCAGAAAAGTGCGATGCCCCCGCCCCAGAATACGCCGAGGACAATGACCGCCCGCAGAAAGATACGCCGCAGAAAGGCGGTAACTCCTGTTCTCATTCAGCCAGCACCAGCACACGCGATACCAGTTTATCGATGCCACTCGCAGCCTGAGCAATGTCCTGCGCCAGCATATAGGCGGGCGTGGTAACGATTTTATTGTCTTCATCGACGACAATGTCATCAACCGGACAAGGCACATGTTCAGCGCCCATCTCTTCCAGCACCTCTGCCGTATCGATATCAGTACCGATGGTCAGACGCAGCGGGAAATCAAAAATTTTAGGTAACATAGCGGGCGCAATGCACATAAATCCTAGCGGCTTACCCGCCTGATGCATGGCCACCGCCAGCGCGGCTAAGTCGCTATCAACCCGGCATTCGCTGCCCTGACTGGCAAAATTGCTCAGATTTTTGGCCGCACCAAACCCACCCGGCACGATCAACGCATCCAGTTCCGCTGAGACTGCCTGAGCGAGCGGGCGAATTTCACCGCGTGTTAGACGTGCGGCTTCAATCAGTACATTACGCGTTTCCAGCATCGGCTCGCCGGTCAGATGATTAATCACATCCGCTTGCTGTTTATCCGGAGCAAAGCAGACGGCCTGAGCGCCGTTGCGGGCAATGGCCAGAAGCGTGAGAACAGTTTCATGGATCTCTGCACCGTCATACACGCCGCATCCACTGAGCACTACACCCACTTTTTTCATCGTGATACTCCTTTCTCAACTGGCTGAAACATATTAGTTATTATGATTTAAATGCTACGCTTCACACATTTAACTGATTCATGTAACAAATTATTTAAGATTTGCTATCTTAACTGCGTGCGGCCTGAAAATTAGGGCTGCGCCCTTGTAAACAATGATAATAATTTACGGCGCAGCCACGATTTCCCTGGTGTTGGCGCAGTATTCGCGCACCCCGGTCAAGCCGGGGTCATTTTTTTTCCACGCTCGCCACCCAGGCTTTTAATACCGCCACGTCGTGCTGCCACTCCTGCTTCATCTCTTCAATCCATTCAGCAACGTTATCTTCCCAGGCGGGAAGGTCCGGAGACTGGATTTGCTGACCTAACTGTTGCAGGTGACGCAGCCCCACAGAACCTGCTGCGCCTTTAATTTTATGACCTTCCTCAACCACGCCTTTTTTATCCCGTGCGGTCAAGTTTGACTCCAGCACGCTCAAATATCCCGGCATCATCTTCTCAAACACCGCCAGCCCGTCGGTAATTAACTTCGGTCCCACCAGCTCGAGGTATTGTTCCAACATAGGAATATCTAACAGCGCTTGCGATTTACTGCTTTCTTCAGATGTCACAGTGCTCTCCTCTTCGTTTCTGGTATCCCAGTATTTTTTGATCATGGCGGTTAGCGCCGGAACCGACAGCGGCTTACTCAGCACGTCATCCATCCCCGCGTCCAAATACTCTTTTTTATCTTTCAGTACGTTAGCGGTGAGTGCAACCAGCGGCGGAAGGTCCTCACGAGCGTATTTTTGCGTGAGCTCCCGCGAGATATCGAGACCGGTCATATCCGGTAGCTGAATATCCAGCAGCACCAGGTCATATTCACCCGGCGTAAACATTTCCAGCGCGGCTTTCCCGGTCATCGCGACATCCACGCTGTTGCCTAATTTTTCCAGCACGGAACGCGCAACAATAACGTTCAGTTCAATGTCTTCCACCAGCAGCACATTCAGGGCTGGCAGCGGCATGTCATCGTCTTCAAAGGCGTCTTCAATCTCTTCCGCTACCGCAGGCGCATGTACGGTCAGCGTAAAGATGGAGCCTTTACCTGCCTGGCTGGAAACCGTAATATCGCCGCCCATATTTTTCGCCAGACGCTTCGACACGGCCAAACCAATCCCGGTTCCTGTGGCCGGTTTACCGCCGTTGCTGTCCTTCACCTGATAATACATGGCGAAGATTTTATCCTGCTCATCCTGCGGAATGCCGATCCCAGAATCTTCAACCTCGAAATGCAGCATATCGCCCTGGTCATAGCGCGCCCGCACGGTCACCTGTCCCTGCTGAGTGAACTTCACGGCGTTGCTGATCAGATTCCACAGAATCTGGCGCAAACGCGTGCCGTCGGTAATGACCTTATGCGGTAGCGGTAACGTTGGCTCAAGTACAAAACGCAGCCCTTTTTGCTGCGCCTGCAGGCCAGAAAGGTTTTCCAGATCCGCCATAAAGCTGGTGAAATCAACAGGCTGGTTATCGAGCTGGACTTTACGTCGCTCCATCTTATCCATATCTATGATATCGTTGAAAATATTCCCCAGCGTCACGGCAGAGACATGGATGGTTTTCAGGTATTTTTCCTGCTCAGCGGTCAGGTCTGTATCCAACAGGATGCGGCTTAAGCCGACAATGCCGTTAAGCGGAGTGCGCAGCTCGTGGCTGATGGTGGAAATGAAGGTGGTCTTATCACGGCTGGCACGTTCAAGCGCGTCCTGATAGCGCTTACGCTCGGTAATATCGCGCCCAAAGCCCATCAGGCCATGTCGCTTACCTACGCGGTCATAGTACGGCACTTTACGAATTTCAAAGCAGGCTTTGCGCCCGTCCGGGTAGTCCAGCCACTGTTCGTAGGTGAGTGAGACGTTATGACGGAATACCTTCTCGTCGGTTTCAATTACCTTTTCAGCCGCTTCAGGAGAGTAAACGTCAGCCGGTTTTAAGTTCACCAGTTGCTTTTCGCTTTTGCCAGTCAGCAGCTCCATGGCACGGTTACAGCCGGAAAATTCTTTATCTTCATTGCGATAAAAAACCAGATCCGGCGAGGCATCAAGGAAAGAGCGTAAAAAGGAAGACTGTTGCTCGAGCTGGATCTGCGTTTCTTCGCGCTCTTTGATTTCAACCTTCAGTTGCTCGAACGTTTCCTGGCGCTCCGCTTCGGCTTTTTCGCGCTCAACAATTTCCTGATTGAGCTGGGCTATATTATCTTTCAATTGCACATTGAGCTTGAGATCGCGCTCGCGCATCTCTTCCAGCTTTTGTACCAGTCGTGACAGGCGTTGCCGGGACTCTTCCAGTTGCTCCACCACCACTGACAGGAAATAGACAGCCCAAGGGGTAATTAACAGACCAAAAAAGATAAAACGGATAACATCAATGCTTTCTACCTGGCCATGCAGCACCATGGTGACAGCCATCTGCACCACAATTGCCAACACGACCAGAGCCAGCGCCAACAGCAGCGAAAAGCGCACCAGACCCAACTTCATCATTAGGTCGACGTAATATTGCGCCAGCATACGGATTTGCTTCATAGAGGGTTCCTTCACGACAACTTGGCACAATAATACTCAATTCTTGGCGTGACGTTTGAGAATGTGCAAGAAATGCGGAGGTTATCAGTGAAATGACCGTAGAAGGTTAATCGTAGGCCTAATAAGCGAAGCGCCATCAGGCAAGCAGGCGCAGATTGCCGGATGTCGGTTTTACCTTATCCGGCCTACGGAGGGTTAGATCCCCGGCTGCACCCATGGCGTACCTAGCGCCGAGCCTTGCACGCCGTGCTCGTTAAGGTACTTATCCAGTTCAACCATCCCAGTCCAGCGATTTTCACACCATAGCGGTGCTAACAGCGTTGGGCGACGCGCGCTGGCGGAAATGCGATGATAAATCACCTCTGGCGGCGTATGGCGGATCATCTCCCCGGCGGTAACCGTATAATCGTCCAGTTCAATTCCGTTCAGCCGCCCGGCTTCCCAGGCTTTCGCCATCGTACTGCCTTTCACAATATGCAGCGGATGCAGCTTAATACCGTCAACACCCGTCTCCACCACACGCTCCATGGTTTGTAGGCATTCTGCCTGCCCTTCTCCCGGCAGACCGACAATCAGGTGCGAACAGACTTTCAGCCCGCGTTCACGCGCCAGTCGCGTGGTGTTCTGGTAGCAGGCAAAATCATGACCGCGGTTAATACGGTGCAGGGTTTTGTCATGTGCGGTTTGCAGACCAAGTTCCAGCCATACCTCATAACCCAGGTCTTTATACTCGCAAAGCAGATCGAGTACCGCATCCGGCACGCAGTCGGGGCGCGTCCCAACGCATAACCCGACGATACTGGCCTGGCTGACCGCCTGCTGATACATCGACCGCAGCACCTGTACTTCAGCAAAGGTGCTGGTATAGGCCTGAAAATAGGCCAGATAGCGTCTGGCGCGATTGACCAACTGCGCCTGATGTTCAAGCTGCTCGGCAATGGAATGATGCTGCTGAGTTTCATCGGCAAACGAGGCGACATTACAGAAAGTACATCCGCCACGTCCGATGGTGCCATCGCGATTTGGACAGCTAAAGCCGCCGTGCAGCGTGAGTTTATGAACCTTTTGTCCATAACGGCGAGAAAGATCCCCACCAAACATATTGACTAATTTCTGTAACTGCATAATCTGGTAGACCGCGCCTTGAAAAGAGGCCAAAGCCTGCCATTTTTTGCCCCAGTCGGCGATGACCTGGATCAATCGCCCTGGCGAGCCTTTATTTATTGCATAACAAATCAAAATAATTGAAATTTCATTCACTCAAAATCTAATTACTTTTCCTTATATTCAGCGGTTTTTTTTATCTTCTTATACTCTCAGCGTAAAAACAGTATCTTTAAGACGCCTGAACTCTAAAAACCAGCATAAAATGCCAGTCATCTCGATAAATAAAGGGAGGACGAGGGATATCCAGCCTTTCTGACAGTGAGACAGATCACACTTCCTGGGGGATTCCCCTTAGGTTAAATCAATGTAAAAAATCCTTTTATTTCAATATTTTCATAAAGTTAATTGCCCTATAGCACATTTTTGCATAAATAAGATTGCCATTTGACCTGTGTGTGGATTCCCGATAACTTGGAAATCCGCTGGAAGCTTTCTGGATGAGCAGTCTGCTCATCATATTTATGCAGTAATTGAGATTCCCTCTGAAGCAAGTCCTCAAACTTGTTTGACCTGTGCGAAAAGGATAAAGAGGGCGAATGCGAGGTAAGCGTATGACACGCAAACCCCGTCGCCATGCTCTTGGTGTGCCCGTGCGCAACGGTCCAGATGGGAATCCCTCAGAGCCTGGGGAGGTTCACTGATATGTTGTACGATAAATCCCTTGAGAGGGATAACTGTGGTTTCGGCCTGATCGCCCACATAGAAGGCGAACCTAGCCACAAG
>OAUX01000999.1_pt1 | contig 9676 bp, 9 predicted proteins | sample 1501311 | NCBI WGS metagenome assembly OAUX01 (sample SAMEA2580066, study PRJEB22360) | human gut metagenome | reverse complement strand
TCGGCGCCTTTTGTTCAACATTCTGTTGGCCGTGGTCCTCGGTAGCCGTTACCTGTTTGTCGCCGACTGGCCGACAACGCTTGCAGGTCGTATTTATTCCTATGTAAGCCTGGTCGGACATTTTAGTTTTCTGGTGTTTGCCACCTATCTGCTAATCCTGTTTCCCCTGACGTTTATCGTCATGTCCCAGAGGCTGATGCGATTCTTATCAGCTATTCTGGCGACGGTGGGCATGACGCTGTTGCTAATCGACAGCGAAGTTTTCACCCGCTTTCATTTGCACCTCAACCCGATCGTCTGGGAACTGGTCATCAACCCTGACCAGAATGAAGCGGCGCGTGACTGGCAACTGATGTTTATCAGCGTGCCAGTGATTCTGTTAATTGAAATGCTGTTTGCGACCTGGAGTTGGCAAAAGCTGCGTAGCCTGACGCGTCGTCGCCACTTCGCCAAACCGTTAGCCGCATTCTTCTTCATTTGCTTTATCGCCTCGCACGTGGTGTATATCTGGGCGGATGCCAATTTCTATCGCCCGATTACCATGCAGCGCGCGAATCTGCCGCTCTCCTACCCGATGACGGCGCGTAAGTTCCTGGAAAAACATGGTCTGCTGGATGCGCAAGAGTATCAGCGTCGCCTGATCGAGCAGGGGAATCCGGAAGCAGTTTCCGTGCAGTACCCGCTGAGCGAACTGCGCTATCGCGATATGGGCACCGGCCAGAACGTCCTGCTGATCACAGTCGACGGCCTGAACTATTCACGCTTTGAAAAGCAGATGCCTGCGCTGGCTGAATTCGCCGGGCAGAATATCTCCTTTACGCGTCACATGAGCACTGGCAACACCACGGATAACGGGATTTTTGGCCTGTTTTACGGCGTCTCACCAAGCTACATGGATGGGATTTTATCGACCCGAACGCCTGCGGCGTTGATTTCCGCGCTGAACCAGCAGGGCTATCAGTTAGGGCTATTCTCCTCGGATGGCTTTACCAGCCCGCTTTATCGCCAGGCGCTGCTGTCAGATTTCTCCATGCCAAGCGTGCAGACGCAATCTGACGACCAAACCGCAAGCCAGTGGATTAACTGGCTGGGACGCTACGCGCAGGAAGATAACCGCTGGTTCTCGTGGGTCTCCTTTAACGGGACCAACCTTGATGAGAGTAACCAGAAGAATTTTGCCAAACGCTATGCCAGCGCCGCTCAGGATGTGGATGCCAACATTAACCGCATTCTGAGCGCCCTGCGCGACTCCGGCAAACTGAACAATACGGTGGTGATTATTACCGCTGGTCGGGGCGTGCCGCTGACGCAGGAAGAGAACAGCTTTGCCTGGTCGCGAGGCCATCTGCAGGTTCCTCTGGTTATTCACTGGCCGGGAACGCCAGCACAGCGCATCAATAGTCTGACCGATCATACGGACCTGATGACAACGCTGATGCAGCGCCTACTGCACGTCAGTACACCTGCTAACGAATACTCACAGGGGCAGGATCTGTTCAATGCAACCCGCCGCCATTACTGGGTTACTGCCGCTGACGGCAGCACGATGGCCGTTACCACACCCGAGATGACGCTGGTGCTGAACAACAACGGTAATTATCAGACCTATAATTTGCGCGGCGAGAAAATAAAAGATCAGAAACCGCAGCTAAGTCTGCTGTTACAGGTTCTGACGGATGAGAAGCGATTTATTGCTAACTGATTAATTATAAATCAGTTAGCGAGACATGCTCTTGCATTCGTAGCGGAAAGCAGTAGTATTAGCAGCCATAGCGTCGGCACGTAGCGCAGCCTGGTAGCGCACCGTCATGGGGTGTCGGGGGTCGGAGGTTCAAATCCTCTCGTGCCGACCAAAAATCCCCAAAAAAACCAACCTTAGGGTTGGTTTTTTTATGTCTGAGATTCATCATTCCTGAGTATTACTACGGCTTTCAGTACAGGTTTTACTACTTACCCATGCACAAATTGGGGTAAAATTTATCCTCTCATCAGCGTGATGAATCTGGACGATTGATGCGCTGAAAACAATAATGATACTAATAAAAACTCAGGAGAATAGTATGCCTGAAGCAACGCCTTTTCGGGTGCTGATTGTTGACGACCACCCACTGATGCGGCGAGGAATTAGTCAATTATTGCAACTTGATCCCGCCTTTAACGTAGTCGCGGAAGCGGGTGATGGTGCCAGCGCTATCGACCTGGCAAACCGCCTGGACCTTGATGTGATCCTACTGGATCTCAATATGAAAGGGATGAGCGGACTGGATACCCTGAATGCGCTGCGTCGGGATGGCGTCACCGCGCAAATTATTATTCTTACCGTATCGGATGCCGCCAACGATGTGTACGCTCTAATTGATGCCGGCGCGGATGGTTATTTGCTTAAAGACAGCGATCCTGAAGTCCTGCTGGAGGCTATTCGCAGTGGTGCCAAAGGTGGTAAAGCCTTTAGTACCCGCGTCAGCGAATATTTGCGCGAGCGCGACCTGTTTGGCGCTCAGGAAGACCCATTCAGCGTTCTCACCGAACGCGAACTGGATGTGTTACATGAACTTGCTCAGGGGCTATCGAACAAACAGATTGCATCAGTGCTGAATATTTCTGAACAGACGGTGAAGGTGCATATTCGCAATCTGCTGCGCAAACTCAACGTGCGTTCTCGCGTAGCTGCCACCATTCTATTTTTACAAACACGCGGCATGCAGTAATCAGATATTGCCCGATGGCGCTACGCTTATCGGGCCTACAAGCCACGTGCATCAGTAGGCCGGAGAAGACGCTTTGCGTCGCCATCCGGCAACTTCCACTCTTACTTCTCCTGCGGCGTTAGCTGCTCCATCGCCTGCTTAATGCTGCGTTCTATCACCGCCCGACGGGTATCATTGGCCGGTAATAATTTCAGCATCATCTCCCACGCCGCAACCGCCTCGCCAAAGCGCTGCTGTTCAAAAGCGTTAAACGCATACATGCTGAGAACCCGCACGTTGGCATGTTCGCCGCGTACCAACTGGCGTAGCAGCTCCCCTCCCCGACGGTTATCGTCAGGATCGGAAGAACGGGTCAGCGCTTCCGCATAGCCCAGCGCAGCATCGCTGTTTTTCGGATCCAGTCGATAAGCATTGGCATAGGCTTCAGTGGCCGTACTGGCGTTACCAAGTACCATGCCAATGCGCCCAAGCATGATCCAACCTTCAACGTTGGTAGGATCGGCTTGTAAGCGAGTGCGCAGACCCAACGCCAGACGCGTCATATCTTCTTCATTGAGCGGATCAGCTTTTGGATCCAACGCCCGCTCCAGCAGCATAGGTGCCTGAGCGGTGGCCTGTTGCCAGACCTGAACCTGCTTATAGTTGCCGGTTTCATAATAGCTCACCGCACCCACGACCAGCGCCACCACGATGCCGGGCACAAACAACCCGAATCCACCGCGCTTGCCATCCGGGATAACGTCATCAGGAAACTCTTCCTGTTTCACCCGGACACGTCGGCGAGTACGGGCGAAAATAATCCAGCCACCCAGACCAATCGCGACCACCGGCATCACCCACAAAAGCACAGTAAGCGGCGTCAACGGCGGATCGTAAGTGACGAAGTTGCCGTAGCGCGCCACCATGTAGTCGACAATCTCTTTCTGACTTTTTCCTTCCTGCATCAGTTCGTACACTTTCTGACGCAGGTCGGTGGCAATCATCGAGTTAGAATCGGCAATACTGTTGTTCTGACATTTAGGACAGCGCAACTGTTCGGTAAGCTGACGGAACTGCTGCTCCTGCGCTTCATCCTTAAACTGCATCACATCGATGGTCGCAAGGGCGGATCCCGAGATAACCAGCATCAGCAAGCCCAGTAAAAATCTCATTGCGCAGCCTCCTTACTGTACTTATCCCACAACGGTTTGATCTCGCTCTCCCACACCCTGGCATTCAAATCGCCGGCATGGCGATAGCGAATAATACCTTTCCCGTCGATCAGGAACGTCTCCGGCGCGCCGTACACACCAAGATCCAGACCAAGCATACCGTCGCCGTCAAACAGGCTTAATGAGTAAGGATTGCCCAGCTCTTTCAGCCAGACAATGGCTTTCTGACGATCGTCTTTATAGTTCAGACCCACTACCCGTACGCCCTGCGCAGACAGCTGATTCAGGTACTGATGTTCGGCGCGACAGGTCGGACACCAGGTCGCCCAGACGTTCAGCAGTACCGGTTTGCCCTGGGTCAGCACATCGGCCTGATAATGCTGACCCGGATTTTCCAGCGATTCGAGGCGGAATGTCGGAACGGGTTTGCCGATCAGCGCCGATTCCAGATTAGTGGGATCGTCCCCCTGAGCGTTACGCGCCAGCCATTGTCTGTGAGTGGTCCCCCCCGGCCTCCCCAGCACGCGCCGCCGCAATGATCAGAAAAATAATAAACGGAATTAACAGTGCGTTGCGCTTCATACAGCCTCCGACGCATTTTTTTGCACCGCGGCACGAGGACGCGTGCGCTGACGATAGCGTGGATCAAACAGGCAGAACAATCCGCCCAGCGCCATCAGCAATCCTCCGGCCCAAATCCAGCGAATAAACGGTTTGTAGTACAGACGCACAGCCCATGCGCCGTTATCCAGTTCTTCACCCAGCGCAGCGTACAGGTCACGCGTGAATCCGCCGTCAATTGCCGCTTCAGTCATCATCGAACTGGTGCTGTTATAGAAACGTTTTTCCGCATGCAGCGTGGCTTCCGGTTTACCATCACGAGTGACGCCAATAATGGCAACGCCCCCCCGGTAGTTTGGCCCGGTAATATCTCTCACTTCGCGGAAAGTGAACTGATAGTTATGGATACTGACGCTATCACCTGCCTTCATGCGCACATCACGTTCAACGCTGTAATTCTGGCTAAAGGCAATACCGACAATGGTGATCGCCAACCCTACGTGACCCAACACCATGCCCCAGTAACTTGGCGTCAGCTTCGTCCCACGAGAAATACGCAGGAACGCTTCGGACATCGCCAGTACAAAAATCCAGCACGCCATCGCCAGGCCCACGACGGTCATCGCCGCAATGCGATCCTCAAACAGCCACGGCAACAGCAGCGACAGGACAAGCGTGGTGACAAACGCGACAAGCAATAGTGTTTTCAGCTTACGCGGTCGGTCACGACCCCAGCGCACTAATGGTCCAATCCCCAGCAACAGAGCGAACGGCGCCATTAGCCAGGTGAACATCGTGTTGAAGAACGGCTCGCCAATCGAAATACTGCCCAACCCGAGCTGTTTGTGCACCAGCGGCAGCAACGTGCCCAGTAGCACCACCAGCATGGCGGCAATCAGCAGAACGTTGTTGCCCAACAGCAGAGATTCACGCGACCACAGCGCGTTGTTTACCCGTGAGCGGACCTTGTGACCGCGAACCGCAAACAGCAGCAGGGAGCCGCCAATCACTAATACCATAAAGGCCAGAATAAACATCCCGCGCGACGGATCGGAGGCAAAAGCATGCACCGATACCAGCACGCCGGAGCGCACCAGGAAAGTCCCCAACAGGCAAAGCGAGAATGCACAGATTGACAGCAGCAGCGTCCAGGCTTTAAAGCTGGCACGCTGTTCGGTGACCGACAACGAGTGCATCAGCGCCGTTCCCACCAGCCATGGCATAAACGAGGCATTTTCAACTGGATCCCAGAACCACCAGCCGCCCCAGCCCAGCTCGTAATAGGCCCAGGCGGAACCGAGCACAATCCCCAGCGTCAGGAACACCCACGCCGCCAGCGTCCACGGACGCGAAAAACGGGCGAAGGTACTGTCCAGTCGGCCACTCATCAACGCGGCAATCGCAAACGCAAAGGCCACGGAGAAACCGACATACCCCATGTACAGCAACGGCGGATGGAAAATCAGCCCCGGATCCTGCAACAGCGGGTTCAGGTCGCGCCCTTCAATAGGGAAGTTGGGCAACGTACGGGCAAATGGATTGGAGGTAAACAGAATAAACAGCAGAAAGCCAACGCTGACCATCCCCATCACCGCCAGCACGCGGGCGACGATGTCCAGCGGCATACGCTGGCTGAATGCCGCAACGGCGAACGTCCAGCCGCTCATCAGCAGTACCCACAGCAGCAGAGAGCCTTCATGCGCGCCCCAGGTTGCTGCCACCCGATACCAGACCGGAAGCTGGGTATTGGAGTTGCTGGCAACGTAGGTGACGGTAAAGTCATTAACCACGAAGGCGTTGACCAGAATCAGGAATGCACCCATCACACAGATAAACAACACCCAGGCAAAGGGCCGCGCGGAAGCCATCATCCGCACATCGCCGCGCGCTACGCCCCACAGCGGATAGACCGACAGCAGTAATGCCACGCCAAGCGCAAGGCACAACAGCGCATTGCCAATTTCAGGCATCATGACGTTTTATCCTTATACACGCTTTCCGGGCGACGATGGTTTTCCTGCATCGCTTTTTCAACTTCCGGCGGGGTGTAATTTTCATCATGCTTGGCCAGAACCTCTTTGGCCTGTACATGATTTCCCTCGTCCAGTTCGCCCTGAACAACAACACCCTGCCCTTCGCGGAACAGATCCGGCAGAATACCTTCATAGGTTACATCCACCACACCTTCGGCGTCATAGATGCTGAAATTCACCTTTAATGACTGCGGATCGCGCTTTACGCTACCGGGCATCACCATACCGCCCACGCGCAGGCGCTGACCGACTTCAGGCATCTGCTGCGTTTCGCGCTTACCGTAGAGTATCTCTCCCGGCGTATAGAACAGGTCAATATTGGAACGCAGCGCATAAAGCACCAGCGTAATGGTCAAAGCCAGACCCGCCAGTACCGCACAGGCTATCCATAACCGATTTTTACGTCGAATATTCACGCCGCCTCCCGTTGCACTTGCGCCGCACGCATACGTGCTTCTCTCGCCCGCTGCTGCGCTACACCGCGTAAAATTGCGCGATGCTGTAACGTGGAATGCACTACCAGCACCACCAGCGGGATAACGCTCATCGCTACGGCAAGCCAGACATACAAGGCGTAGCCGCCCATCGCGAAAAAATCACTCCATGATGCAAATGCAGGGGTCATTGGCGGCCTCTTTTTAAGATCAGTTCGCTCACCCACGGGCGGCGTTTTTCCATCATCAAAATCAGGTTACGCATGCGCATCAGCGCCAGCGTGACAAACAGTAACAGGTAGCCGACGATCGCCAGACGCAGCGGCGTACGCATCGCCGGATCGATGCTTTGCTGCATGCGGGTAGAACCCTGATGCAGCGTATTCCACCACTCAACCGAGTAGTGGATAATCGGTAAGTTGACCACGCCAATCAGCACCAGAATACCGGCGGCACGACCTGCCAGACGGCGGTCATCAAAGGCATGCCACAGCGCAATGGCGCCAACGTAGAGAAACAGCAGCACCAGTTCAGAGGTGAGTCGGGCATCCCAAACCCACCAGGTTCCCCACATCGGTTTGCCCCATGCGGAACCTGTCACCAGCGCAATAAAGGTAAACACTGCACCAATCGGCGCCATCGCAGCCAGCGCCAGATTGGCCATTTTCATCTGCCAGACCAGGCCGATAAACGCGGCAACGGCCATCGAGGCGTAAATGCCCATCGACCAGATTGCCGCCGGAACGTGCAGATAAATAATGCGATAGCTCTGCCCCTGCTGATAGTCTGCAGGCGCAAAACCAAAGCCCCAGACCCATCCCGTTATCAGTACCACCGCGCTGGCAATCGCCAGCCACGGGATAAACCAGCCACAGATCTGATAGAGCCGAGGGGGCATCGCCAATTGATGAAGTGTTTTCCACATAGTTCAGTCACCAGACTCCATAAATTAAAATCCGTTGTGCCGGAGCTCCTTGCCCGGCCTGCACATCTAATTCTCGTTACTGCACGCTTATCCGTAACGCCGCGGCTGTGGCAAACGGGCTTAACGTGGCGCTGCCGACCAGCAACGCCCCCAGAATCGCCATGTACCCTTCAACCGGTAAGTGCATAGAAGCCGCATCCATCGCGGCGGTCGCAAAAATCAGTAAGGGTATGGTGAGCGGGAGTACCAGCACGCTTAACAGCACGCCGCCGCGCTTTAAGCCCACCGTCAACCCCACGCCCGGCGCGCCGAGAAAACCCAGCGTCGGCGTTCCGAGTAACAAGGTCAGCGCCATAATTTTCCAGCCGTACATATCCATGCCCAGCAACAGCGCCACCAGCGGCGAGAGGATCAGCAGCGGCAGACCTGTCACGACCCAGTGCGCCATCACTTTCGCCAGCACCACGGCCGGTAGCGGTAACGGCAGCAGCATCAGTTGCTCAAGGCTGCCATCCTGTAAGTCATCACGAAATAGCCGTTCCAGCGCCAGCAATGACGCCAGTAGCGCCGCAACCCAGATGATGCCCGGCGCTATGCGCGCCAGCAGCTGTGGCTCCGGCCCAATACTCAGGGGGAACAGCGTAATAACAATCAGGAAGAACCATAAAGGATTAGCAATTTCCGCACTATGACGAAACGCAACTCGCAGTTCTAAACGAAAGATTCGCCACATCATTGCGTTGCCCTCTCACTGGTCAGCGCAATACGTCGCACTTTATCGGTTTCAACATTGAGCGGTTGGTGGGTGGTGAGAATAACAATACCGCCCTGCTCCGTATGCTGCGCCATACGCTGAGTCAGTCGCTCAACGCCGTTCACATCAATGGCGGTAAAGGGTTCATCGAGGATCCACAGTCGGGCGCGGGTCAACCACAAACGGGCCAGCGCCACGCGCCGCTGTTGTCCGGCGGAAAGTTGGTTCACTGGGATATCTTCATATCCGGCAAGTCCCGCCTGCGCCAGCGCAGCCAGACACTGCGCGATGTCGCCGTCATGATGGAAGAAACGCAGGTTCTCCAACGCCGAAAGCCGGGTTTTTATCCCCGGCTGATGTCCAATCCACAGTAGTTGCTGATGGTAGCTGTCCCGCACGTGATGCAGCGGTTGCTCTTGCCAGCAAACCTCCCCTGCGTCGGGACGCGCCAGCCCGGTAAGCAACCGCAGCAGAGTGGTTTTCCCTGCGCCGTTGCTGCCGGTAATTTGTACCCATTCCCCTGCGTTGACGCGAAATGACAACTCGCTGAACAGTATTCTGTCATCCCGCTCGCAAAGTAATTCTCTGGCTTCAAGCATACCTGGTTATCTACATCCTGTTAAAAGCCCGGTTTGACTTCGCGCATATCAGGCAGTTTGTGCGCTATCCCTTTATGGCAGTCAATACAGGTTTGCCCGTCTTTCACGGCCTGGTCGTGCATTTTGGCCGCGACGCCTTTCTGGGCGGTTAAATCCATAAACTCGAAGTTGTGACAGTTTCGACACTCTTGCGAATTGTTATCTTTCATACGCCGCCACTCATTTTGCGCCATCGTTAAACGATGATCTTCAAATTTCTGCGGTGTATCTATTAACCCCAGTGCTTTCGCGTACAGCTCTTTACTGGCCTTGATCTTACGGATCATTTTCGGGCCCCACTCGTGTGGGACGTGGCAATCAGGGCAAGTCGCTCGCACACCACTGCGGTTGTTGTAGTGTACGGTTTCCATGTATTCCTGGTACACCGTATTGCGCATTTCGTGACAGCTAATGCAGAACTCTTCTGTATTGGCCTTTTCCATACCGGTATTAAAGCCGCCCCAGAAAATAA
>OAUX01000997.1_pt1 | contig 9684 bp, 15 predicted proteins | sample 1501311 | NCBI WGS metagenome assembly OAUX01 (sample SAMEA2580066, study PRJEB22360) | human gut metagenome | reverse complement strand
TTGGTGATTTTGAACTTTTGCTTTGCCACGGAACGGTCTGCGTTGTCGGGAAGATGCGTGATCTGATCCTTCAACTCAGCAAAAGTTCGATTTATTCAACAAAGCCTTATACAGGCTTACAGGAAGCCATGAAAGTATAAAGAACTACCCCCCCAGTGGCTCATTAAATAGCTTGCGATTATTACCCCATTTCATTTCACCATAATCTGGTTATTATTTTTACGGTACAACCATGGCTATTACCACCAGTACAGAGAATCGCCCTCCTGCAGGTGCGATCAATACTCAGGCATACGTATATCCAAAAATCTTTCAGGGATAATCATTCACCGTAGTATCTGTAACTGACAGGTATCGCAAGGATTAATATCAAGAAGGCAGAGCAATAATCATAAAACTACTACAGGTTAGTTAACTGGCTAAACATTTAACGCTCATCACCAATATCGTTACGATAGTGCAATTCAATTAAACCCAATGCCTACAGTTAAGAATGGGGATATTTATCTAATGGCGAACCGTTGATAATCCCCTGCCACTTATCAAGTATGACTATTCACCTTAAACGTTACTGTTAACCAGTAACCTCTGTCGTTATGGTAATTATATTACAGATATCAATCATCTCCACTCTCACCCTAGTGAATATTACCCAATTGCCATTCATGTAAATGCCAGTTACTTAATGCAAATCTATCAATGAATACTGAGCATTCAGGAGTTACTGGATTGAGTGAATGTGACTTTCTTTATTGTTATGGTTATTCAATGGATTCCATTTAATGGCACTATTCCATTAGTGAGTATATTCAGGTGATAATATCCTCTTCGATATACCCCATTTGCTGACAACAGCCCCCTGATTCATACCATTAATGACAAACCCCTTCCTTAATATATTAATACCAATCCAACACATTAATCATAATGAAAGCAATAAAGATATCCACACCAGACAGTGCTTATCTACAATAAACCCCGATGGAACTTACTCTGGAATTACCTCCCCAGACTAAATGGAAATAAACAATACATTACCGCAAGTGACTCAAACAGAATTTACACTCGTATCAGCATACACCGAAGTAGGCTGCATGCCTGATCCTGAGCAGCGAACATAGGTAAAACTGTCTTATGTCAAAAATACTTCCTGATACGATCCGGGAGCACTGGCAGGACGGGGGTCGTGGTGTGCATAAGAACGAGTGAAAGGTTAAAATGAGCCGATGAAGATGGGATTTATAAGGGTGAAAGCCGGATAGAGTGGGGTTTTGACGGAATAAAATAAAAAAAACAACAACCATAAAACCATGATAAAACATTGTAAAAACCATCATATGACAATAATCTTACCTCAAGATAACTACCAGAGTTATTTTTAAGTGACGAAATAACCATGAGCATGCTACTGTGTGTCTACGATAATCACTACGGCGTAGTTTTTATAAAGGGTATTTGACAATGGCTCTTCACGAAAAACAGGACAGAAATGGACTCATCAGGAGTAGGGATCTGAGGGTTTGTACTTTTTATGCCAAGTGGCTGAATGTTAATAGCGAAATCAACACCAGGAACGTTCCCCGTCAGGATGTTGAAAGTTGCAGGAGAGAATTAAACCTGCTGATTAACAGAGCCATTCCGGATAAAGCGAAACAGACGAGATTGTTGTCTGATATGGAGATTGGCCGGGAGGAAAACATTCTCCTGCAGGAGAGTTTTGACTGGGTTAGAATGGATGAGCGTGCTGCATTCTGGCTGTGGGCATATCTTTGTGAAACACGAGACTCGTTATTGGAAATTGATTCTCCATCAACTCCGGAATTAACTAACTGGTATCAGCGCCTGAATCTGAGTGTGTCTCCGGTGAGTCACACTGAGAGGGTAAATCTCATTGTTACGTTTTTTGACAGTATTATCATTTCTGCACCACCTGTGAAATATGTTAAGAAAAAGGTGATGGAAAAACTCAAAGACCAGTGGAGAGTAATTTACAATAAGCCTCTTCCATTAAAATGGTTACCGGATGAAGAAGATGCTGTCCTGTGGGCCTGGAATAATCTTCAAAAAGTACAGAGGGATAATCCGTTGGGTATCAGTCGTTCCTCCATGAGACGGAATGCATCAGGATTAACAATCTGGTTTACACCATTCAATCATGCTGAACGTAACCTCGCATTACGTGCTGCACTGGATTTATGGGATGGAACACAGGATACAAAGCGTTTATTTCTCCTTAATCTTAACAAGGCCTGGAATCAGCAGAAATTACGTCAGTCTCGCACCGATAAAAAAGCGCTCAATACGTACCTGAAGAACGAAACAAAAAACCGACTGGACCTGATGGCTGAACGTAGCGGGTTTCGCATCAGCGATATGCTCGAAAAACTGATTAATGAGCATTACCGTAAAACTATCGGCGGAGAATGAGAGTCTATCAGTGCTGATGGTATCAGCACTGATAGAATAAAAACACGATTCAAAAAAAAATCAGATCTATATTACCCCTGTGATAACGGTAGCAGAAATGCGAGCCTGTACATAAATTTGTGTAATTGCCTGATTTTGATATGTTCAATCCAACATCAAAAGCAGGTTAATTTATGGACGAAAAACAGTTGCAGGCTCTGGCTAACGAACTGGCCAAAAATCTCAAAACCCCTGACGATCTCAGCCAGTTCGATCGTCTGCTGAAGAAAATCAGCGTTGAGGCGGCACTCAACGCCGAAATGTCCCACCATCTGGGCTACGATATAAATCAGCCCAAATCGTGGGCCAACTCCCGCAATGGCTATTCCACAAAGACCGTTACCACCGGCGACGGCCCTCTGGAACTACGTACTCCGCGCGATAGAGACGGCTCCTTCGAACCACAACTGGTGAAGAAAAACCAGACCCGGATCACCGGGATGGATAACCAAATCCTGTCACTGTATGCCAAAGGGATGACCACCCGCGAGATAGCGGCTGCGTTCAAAGAGCTGTATGACGCGGATGTCTCACCGGCGCTGGTCTCGAAGGTCACCGACGCCGTTATGGAACAGATTACCGAATGGCAAAATCGCCCACTGGATGCAGTCTATCTCATTGTTTATCTTGACTGTATTGTGTTGAAGGTCCGGCAGGACAGTCGCGTCATCAACAAATCGGTGTTCCTGGCGCTGGGCATCAACATCGAAGGCCAGAAAGAACTTCTGGGTATGTGGCTGGCCGAAAACGAGGGAGCAAAGTTCTGGCTGAACGTGCTGACGGAGCTGAAAAAGCGTGGCCTGGACGATATCCTTATCGCCTGCGTTGACGGCCTGAAAGGCTTCCCGGGCGCCATCAACGCAGTATATCCGGAAGCACGTATCCAGCGGTGTATCGTGCATATGGTGCGCAACAGCCTGCGGTTCGTCTCCTGGAAGGACTACAAAGCCGTCACCCGCGACCTGAAAGCCATCTACCAGGCCCCCACAGAAGAAGCAGGGTTGCAGGCGCTGGAAGCGTTCGCCAGTGCCTGGGACAGTCGCTATCCGCAGATAAGCCGAAGCTGGCAGGCAAACTGGGCCAACCTGGCGACGTTCTTCGCTTACCCGGCAGACATCCGCAAAGTCATCTACACTACCAACGCCATCGAGTCACTGAACAGCGTGATCCGGCATGCCATCAAGAAGCGTAAGGTGTTCCCGACGGACGACGCAGTGAAAAAAGTCGTGTGGCTGGCAATCCAGGCAGCCTCACAGAAATGGACGATGCCGCTGAGGGACTGGCGTATGGCAATGAGCCGTTTTATTATCGAGTTCGGTGACCGCCTGGACGGTCACTTCTGAGAAAAGGCATTTACACAGAATCGTGTACAGGGTCCACTCTGATGCCGTAAAGTGGGAGGTGTCCATCACATCGGGCTACAGAACGAAGGTATTTCCGAACAGGATAGCCTTTAATTAGTTTTATCAATCTTAACACGGTGTTTATTCAAGGACGTTCTCATGAATATCCCCCTCTCTGGTGGTTCGCGCAGCCCGGTACGCGTTTTGTCTGTACTCTGCCTGCTTCTTTCTGCTACAGCACTCAGCGGCTGTGGCGACGAAAAGTCAAAAGCCGAAAGCGAGTTTATCCGGGACTGTAAATCCGGTGGCGGTACCACCGGCATTTGTGGCTGTGTTTACGACGTGCTGCAGACGAAATATCCCCATGGAGAGCTGCTTAAGATGAACCAACAGTACGGCTATGTCCCACCGGGCTTTATGAACAACATGCTCAGCGCGGCACAACAGTGCCGTAAGCAATAAATTCGGATGCACACAACGATACCCGTCTGATTATTCAACAACAAAAGGAACCTGCTAATGGCGCTCGTCATTAAGTATTTCGCTATTGCTTTCAGTATCGCGCTGGTCGTGGTGCTGTTTAACGTTATCAGTGCCACCGGCGAAATTCGCAGTTTTGGTCAGGGGATGGGGTATCTGTTCTGGATGACCCTGGGGCCCGGAGCTGGTATGACCATCGGTGCCGCTCTGCGACTGTGGCTGATGCCGGATGCGGTATACACCAGCGAAGGTATGACCGGGCTGCTCAAAGCCCGTCTGTTCTGGCTTGTGGGACCGCAGTGCATTGGCTGGCTGGCGGGACTGATTATCGTGAGCAAACAGCTTGTATAGCACATGGCGGACCCGGCAATCGTTACCTCTGATAATTAAAGGAGCAGCACCATGCGATTTATTCACACCATCCTGCCCGCAGGATTAATGGCTTTTACCATAACCGCACAGGCAGTCCCCAATATGTGGAGTAGCGGTTTTGGTATGGGCATCACCGAATACATCATCACCAGCCCGGAACAGGTGATGCTGAATCTGAGCTGTACCGGCAATCCTGACGACCAGAATATCCTGCAGCACCACGTCATGCTCACCCTGCCGGACGGTACAGAAGCTGATTCACAGGATGAAAAAACCGCCATGACCGTCGTGACGAGTGACCAGCAGTATCCGTTGCCGTCATCCCTGGGCTGGCGTAACGGTGACAACGACTGGCTGTTGTTTATTGAGGCCATCAGCAAAGCAACCTCATTTGATATTTATGTCAACGATAACAAGGTCGGACACTTTGCCCCTTCAACCGGTAACGTCCACAAAGTCCTTGCCGATATGTCCGGCTGTACAACGCTCACCGCCGGGTAATCCGTTCCTTTCATATTAACCCGGTGCGGGATATACGCCGATACCCCGCGCCGGGTCCCCTGAGACTGACTCAATGACATTACTTAAAATACTGCTCGCTACGCTGGAGCGGGCGCTGACGTGGTGTGCCAGCAGCAAAGCACAACAGCTTGTGGAAGACCACTTTCGCGAAAAAGGCTACGACGAGGACAGTATTTATATCGCCAGACAGACGGCAGCCCTGCTCGCAGGTGCCTTAATCGCGGCGCTGATAGAGCAGATACTGCAACTCATCGCCACATACGTCACCCATTGATGCCCTGCACACTGAGCGGGGCATTTTGTTTTATGACGCTTATCAGGAGATGACGATGCACAACACCGACAGTCCGTTACTGCCCGAAGGCGCGTTTACCCACAGGCAGGCTGAGGTCATCGTGGCGGCGTACCAGAACGTCGCGATTGAAGATGACCAGGGGACACTTTCGGCTGGCCATTCGCGACAGCGATAATCAGTTGATCTGGCGAGCGTGGAATGTTGAAGCCAACGCCGTGGCTTAACCGCTATCGAGTCAACCACGGCGTCAGAAACCGATAAAAAAATGCCGGTACGGAGGTTAGCGACGGCTATATGACACATCTGTTTGTCCCGATCTGAGGCCGGGTGCCCCAATATTAAGTATCCCCCTGAACCGCGCGACACAAATCAGCAATAGCGCATGAAATAAATGACAGCGCCCGGGCTCACCGCCTGTGGCGCTTTTTTATGCTCCTAAACTACCCCAATGAGGAATAGATAAATGACCGACAAAACACAGCCACTGTTTACCCCTGAAGCAACCGTTCCTGTTGCAGCTCTGCAGCAGATTGTCGCCACACCGGTCACCGATGAGAACCGCATCAGCTTCTGGCCGCAGTACTTCGGCAGCATACCGCAGTGGATAATCCTTGAGCCGACCATCTTCGCGTGGATGGACCGCTTATGCGCAGACTACTGCGGGGGTATCTGGCAGTTTTATACGCTGAGCAATGGCGGCGCATTTATGGCACCGGACGCGGAGAGTGATGAACTCTGGTCGCTATTTAACACTATGAACGGAAATGACGCGGAGATGAGCGCAGAGGCTGCCGGGATTGTGGTCTGCCTCATTGCCTACAGTCATCACGCCAGCCGCACTGAATGCGACGACATGACAGAGCACTATTACCGCCTGCGGGACTACGCGCTCAACCACGCGGAATGCAACACCATTATGCGCATTATTGACTGAGGTCAGCCGCTATGGAACAACAACTCCCGCTGTTTGCCCGCGAGTTAGCCCCCACTGACCAGCAGACCATCCGGGTAGCCTTAACCCTGCTGGAACGCCAGCTACGTGAACCCGGCGCGCCATTTACCTCCAGCAATGCCGTCCGCGACTGGCTGCGTCTGCAGCTTGCGTCACTGGAGCGGGAAGAATTTACCGTCCTCTTTCTTGATAACCAGCATCGCCTGGTAGCCCACGAAACCCTCTTCACCGGCACCATCAACCATACGCAGGTCCATCCCCGCGAAGTGGTGAAATCCGGTCTCAGGTATAACGCAGCAGCTGCCGTGCTGGCACATAACCATCCCTCCGGGGAGGCGGAGCCCAGTCAGGCCGATCGTCAGGTCACTATGCGTATTCAGCGGGCGCTGGAACTGGTGGATATCCGTCTGCTGGATCACCTGGTGGTGGGTGGTATGGAAATCACCTCGTTTGCAGAACGTGGCTGGCTATAGCACAACAGGAAAATAACCCGATGAAAATTATCAGTAAACGTCAGGCGATGGCGATATACCGCCAGTATCCGCAGTCCCGGCTGTTTCGCTTCTGTACAGGCAAATACAAATGGTCCGGCAGCGTCTGCCACTATACCGGGCGGGAAGTCCAGGATATCAGCGGTGTACTCGCCGTCTTTGCAGAGCGCCGTCAGGACCGCAGCGGCCCGTATGTCGTCCTGCGCAGTGTCACGCTCAATTAATGTTAATTTAAGGAAAGCTAAATTGTCGAATGAAATACCGGCAGTAAACCACGATATCGCTGAACCCTGGTGGGGCCTTAAGCCCACCGTCACACCGTGCTTTGGCGCACGACTGGTGCAGGAGGGCAACCAGGTGCACTATCTCGCCGACCGCGCCAGCATCACCGGTCAGTTCAGCGAGGCGGATTTACGCCATCTTGACCAAGCCTTTCCGGTACTACTCAAACAGCTGGAATTGATGCTGGTTTCCGGTGAACTCAATCCTCACCATCAGCACGGCGTTACGCTCTACGCAAAAGGGTTGACCTGCGAAGCCGATTCACTCGGCTCGCATGGCTACATTTATATTGCGATTTATCCAACGCCTGCAGCAACCGCGTAAACCTTCGCACGACTTTCCCTTGTTTTAACCCATCAACAAAGAGATCCCACAATGCAAACCCAACCGCTATCCTCCACGCAGGAGGCTTCGCCACGCCCGTCACCGGTGGATATCTGGCAACAGCTTCTGAGTTACCTGCTGGATCGTCACTACGGTCTGACGCTTAACGACACGCCATTAGGTCACGATGGCGTAATTCAGGAGCATATCGACGCGGGTATCTCACTGTGTGACGCCGTAAATTTTATCGTGGAAAAGTACGATCTGGTGCGTACCGATCGTCCCGGTTTCAGCGCAGAAACACAGTTGCCGCTTCTCAACAGTATCGATATTCTCCGCGCCCGTAAGGCCTGTGGACTGATGACACGCAACGACTACAGAACGGTGACCGACATCACCACCGGTAAATACTGTGGGGTGCAGCCATGAAGCTGTCCCTCACCGTGGAGCCGATACCCTCAACGTCCTGGTCCTCAACATGGGCCGGATCGCCGTCGATATCGACGGTATCGAGCTGGCTGCGCTGATTGATGTGGTCTGTGACAACGGTTATTCACTTCGCGTTGCTGACGAGCCCGGGAAGCTGGTTGTTGAAGATCCACTGCCTCCTGTCACGCGCATTAACGGCATCCAGTGCAGTACCGCGCATATTACCCGTCAGGATAACACTATTCTGGACCAGACCTCTCTTCAGCGACATGACGGCAGCAACAGCGACTGGATATTGAACACCTGCTACGGCTTTAACGCCCGCTTATACCCGGTCCTGGAGCTGAAGCGAATGGGGTTATCAAAGGCCTGTCGCCGGTTAGTGGTGACGCTTATGCGTCGTGACCTGCTCCCCGCTGACATCATCCACTTTGATGCTTCAGGTGAAGTGCTGCCCGGCTTTACCACCTTTGACTGGTGATGCATCCCCGGTAATCACAAGGTATTTTCATGCCACCATTAACCACTGAAACCGCCCTCAGTATTCTGATCGACTGGCTGCAGGAAAACATATGTTGCGACAGCAACATCATCTTCGATAACGACGAAGACAATACCGATTCAGCGGCGCTGTTACCATGGATTGAACAGGCGCTCAGGGATGTTCGCGATCTTCGTCATCTTCAGCTTCTGCAACAGACCGGTACAGATTAGCCTTCGCACCCTACTCATCACGCACATACAAGCGCCAGACCTCATCGGCTGGCGCTTTGCTTTATATAAAGGAAATAAACAATGTCAGAACTTACTCTCATCGAACCCGAAGTATTAACCGGTCACACCGACGTGATTTGTTCCACCAGCATTGAGCGCATCGTCACCGGACGTAATGCCGCGCTGGCGCAGATTGAAACGTTGATACAACAGCTTGACGATATTTCAACGCTGACCCACAGTATCGGCGGAAAAACCGCGCTGGACTGGGCGATGAAGCAGAATTTCCGTTGCGGCTGCTGGTTGATGGAAAAACCAGAAGTGGCGATGAAAGCCATTACCCGCAATCTCGATCGCGGTATATGGCGAGACCTCATGAAGAAGTCAGGGATGCTCAGTCTGATGGATGCTGCAGCCCGTGAGCAGTGGTACAACAGCCTGGAAATGGACGATATTCCGGCTATCAGCGAAGAGAATATTCTCAACACATTCGAGCAATTACATCTAAATAAAGGCGAGGTATTTGAGCGTGGCGTCATTAACGTCTTCAAGGGGTTATCGTGGGATTTTAAGACAAACTCGCCCTGTAAGTTTGGTACGAAAATCATTGTAACAGGGCTGATCAAATGCGATCGCTGGGGATTTGGGTTGAACTGGGGCTGGCAACGTGACCGACTGGCAGACCTTGAGCGGATGCTGATGATCCTTGACGGAAAGCCTGTTCCTGACAACCGTGCTGACGTTACCCGTCGGCTGGGAGATCATATCCATGAAAACAGGCACAGTAATCACTATGAGGATGAGATGTTTACTATTAAGTACTTTCAGAAGGGAACAGCGCATATCAGCTTCAAAAGGCCAGAACTGCTTGATAAAATGAACGACATTGTAGCGAAGCATTTTCCTTCGATGTTACCCGCTCGTTCCTGAGTTTGAATCCCCCGCTCCAGCACCAAAAAGGACCGAGGGTACAATTGAGGGCACAAAAACAATCACATTAAAAATAAATAATAA
>OAUX01000995.1_pt1 | contig 9692 bp, 9 predicted proteins | sample 1501311 | NCBI WGS metagenome assembly OAUX01 (sample SAMEA2580066, study PRJEB22360) | human gut metagenome | reverse complement strand
TGATAGGCAGTTCGCCATAGCGACTGCCGTAGACTATCAAGTGCTTGGCACTTAGAGAGTCTTTCAACGTCAATCCACAAACTCAAATTCAAAATTACCAATACGAACAATGTCGCCATCCTTAGCCCCACGTTCACGGAGTGCTTCGTCAACTCCCATTCCACGCAATTGACGTGCAAATTTCATAATTGATTCGTCACGTTCCATATTTGTCATGATAAAGAGTTTTTCAAGTTTTTCACCAGAAAGTACCCATGAAGCATCGTCATCACGGCTAATTTCAAATGGACGTTCATCCTCGTTAAAGCCATAGTATACTTCTTCTTGTTCCATATCTTCTTCACTATAAAGTAAGAATTCATCTGTTTGATCAAGAAGTTCTACGGTCGCTTCCAAAAGGTTCTCTAGACCTTGATGAGCCAAACTTGAGATTGGGAAAATTTGTGGTAACTCTTCGAATTCATCGTAATTAGCAGCCAATTTTTCCTTAAACTCTTTCAAGTTCTCCTCAGCTTCAGGCATATCCATCTTATTAGCAACAATAATTTGCGGACGTTCCATCAAACGCAAGTTGTAAGTTTCCAATTCCTTGTTAATTTGAAGGTAATCTTCGTAAGGATCACGCCCCTCACTTCCCGACATATCAATCACATGAAGGATAACACGGGTACGCTCAATGTGGCGAAGGAACTGTGTCCCCAATCCAACACCCTGACTAGCCCCTTCAATCAAGCCCGGAAGGTCAGCCATGGCAAAGCTCTCACCTGACTTAGTACGAACCATTCCCAAGTTAGGAACAATCGTCGTAAAGTGGTAGGCACCAATCTTTGGCTTGGCTGCCGTTACCACACTAAGAATTGTTGATTTACCAACAGATGGAAAACCAACCAAACCAACATCAGCCAAAATCTTCAGTTCCAACTGAAGTTCACGTTCTTCACCTGGTTCACCATTCTCAGCGATTTCAGGCGCAGGGTTACGAGGCGTCGCAAAACGGATATTTCCACGACCGCCACGACCGCCATGAGCAATGACAAACTCTTGACCTTCTTCGACCAGGTCAGTAATAACCTTGCCCGTTTCAGCATCACGCACTGTCGTACCTGGTGGAATACTCACAATCAGGTCTTCGGCACCACGACCATGCATTCCCTTGGTCATCCCTTTTTCACCGTTCTTGGCCTTGAACTTACGGTTATAACGGAAATCCATAAGGGTACGCAAGCCTTCGTCAACTTTGAAAATGACTGAGCCACCCTTTCCGCCATCACCGCCCCAAGGACCGCCATTCGGCACATATTTTTCACGACGGAAGGCAACCATCCCATCGCCACCACGACCAGCTTTGACGCTGATCTTGGCCGTATCTAAAAACATACTCATCTATTATTTTCTCTCTTTCTGACACATGTTGCATGCCCTCATTTCATCTTAAAGCAATGAGTTTCCGACATACACAAAAAAACGCTTAATAGCGTCTTAAAGGACAGCTGCGACTGCTTGGAAAATCAATGCCCCAACTGTTACTAATAACATAATTAAAACGACAACTATTGTCAGACGTTCAAAGAATGATTTCTTACGTGGTCCGTTATCTCCAAATGCCACTTGAATTTACCTCTTTTTTCTTCTAATATATCATTTTAATGGTAACAAAAATCTACCTATTTCGCAACTGTTTGTTAAGCTTAAGCCAAAGGAATTCCAAAAACTCTTAATCCGTCTAACTCCTCTTGAGTCAATCGACGCCAAGTGCCAATTTCTAAATCATCTGGCAAAACTAAAGATCCCATACTCAAACGTTGCAAGTCTGTCACTTCCTTACCACAAGCAGCTACCATGCGCTTGACTTGGTGGAATTTACCTTCGGCAATGGTAATCTGAACTGTACTCGTTCTAGCTGCCTGATCTACTGACAAAATCTCTAATTTAGCTGGTTGGCAAGTGTGGTCTTTTAGCTCAATTCCCTTTTCAAAAGCTTGCATATCTGCTTCGTCCATGACACCTGCTACCTTAGCTTGATAAATCTTGTCCACATGTTTTCTAGGTGATAACATAGCGTGAGCCAAATCACCATTGTTGGTCAATAGAAGCAGGCCATGAGTATCAATATCCAACCGACCAACCGGAAAAACCTGCTTGTGACGAGCTGTCTCATCCAGTAAATCTAAAACCGTCTTATGACGAGCATCTTCTGTTGCCGAAATCACACCTTTTGGCTTATTCAAGAGATAGTAAACAAAGGTCTCATGTGTTAGTTCCTGACCTTGATAAGCAATCTGGTCCTTCTTCTCATCAATCTGAGTCTTAGGAGATGTTTCCACCTGACCATTGACGGTCACCTGCTTTTTCTTAAGATAGATCTTGACTTGACTACGACTGCCAAGACCACAGTCAACCAAAAACTTGTCCAGACGCATCTACACATCCTCCTTTATCGGAATCCAAACTTCCATCTCATAATCTTCTGCCTGACGATTACCTGGTGGATAGACCTCTACCATGGGCTGGTTAATAATGTCAAAATGTTTCTTAGCATGCTGAAAACTCTCCCAGACCGCTGCTGTCGCCGGCCCCTTAAGTTTAAAAACTGCATAATTCGCCGGTGCAAGGGCAATCATCTCCAAGGCATCGTCCTCACCAGCCAAGGCAGTGACATAAGTTTTTCGACTTCCGTCAGTGATGCGAATCCCATAAGTAGTAAGGGCCAAATCATCTCGCTCTGCAAGAAAAGGAATCCAGAGAGGCTCTGTCGCCTTGCCAATTTCTCCACCCTCAAAAGTCAGACCTGAAAACGTCAAAAAGCCTTTTTTAACAATTTCCACATCATAACGAACAGTCACCAGATGAAGTTTTTGAATAACCTGTTTCATCTCTGTTGGCTGAATCGGCGTCTCATCAGCTAAGGCATAGGAGATTTTTTCCACAAAGGCTTGCTTTTCCTTATCACCAGAACCTATAGGAACAAGCACCCAATCCTCTACCTCCACACTTTTATCTTCACAAAGATAAGTGTAACGCTGACCGCCTTGGTTAAAAGATACTTCAGCCAAACGATAGAGGGGATCTGTGTAATCGACAACCACCATTTCCAGTGCACTTGCTTGGAACAAGAGCTCCTGATCCTTGAGACGTACCTTCATCGCCAAGCTATTCGCATCAATGAAAAAACCGTTATCAGAATCCATCATAGACTGAAAGAAGGCCTGGTGTAAGCCAGAGAAGGTCCAAACAACATGCCAACGGCACATCATCTCATAGTCATCAATAGTCACGAGAAGAGACAGTTCTTGCTGATCAGCTGCATAAGAATAAGCTTGGACAATCACTTGTTCCGGTGTCAGGTAGTCATTGACAAAGACCGCAAAATCGTCCATGGTTTGAAAATCTGACATAAACTCTTCCTCTCTAATCTTCTACTGCACCTGTCACATACATGGTAAATGTTGCCCTGGCCAAGATTTTCTCCTCCTGGTTAGTGACGAGGACATCCACCACCTTGGTAGACTTACCATTATGGACACAAAGCCCTTCAATCTTAAGGTCATCAGACAGATGACCAGCCTTTAGATAATTGATATTAGACTGAAGTGTCACTGCATAATCACCTGTTGAGATGGCCACCAGTCCAGCCACCTGATCACAAAGCGTGAATAAATAACCACCATGTGCGTTGCCAAAATAATTTAGAGACTTCTCAACCACCTTTGTCGTCACGATGACATGGCCAGTTTCAAACAGTTCTTCTTGAAAATTCTCAAATACTCGAATTTCATGTAGTTTGTCTTGCATAGCAAGCCCTCCTATCATTGTCTATTCCACTTTAAAGCAAATAGCTTATCTTTACTTACTAGTATAACACGAACTTGGTAAAGGATAATCAGCTTATGGAGCTAAGCTGATATCAACCACTATATCTTCACGAAAGAGCTTCTTGACACGACAAAAATCATCCACAAAAGCCAGCAATTTATCCTCATTTTCGATAGCCAAGTTCTCAGGCAAATGTATCTTCAGCTTGAAATAACCCTCTTCATAGCTAGAATAAACCCAAATAGCAAGCTTCTCCTTTCCCTGAAACTTTGCAAAATAACTCTGTAAACACATGGTCACACAAGAAGCCAAAGCAATATTCACCAAACTCATGGGTGTTTCCCCGTCCTCAGTGTAGCCAAAAAGTTCCACAGGTGCCCCGTAACCCTCTGAAAGGGAATGATAAGGTTTGTCACCCTTGATAGTTGTTTGATACATCTTAGTCACCTCATTACGTTTTACTCTTATTATAACAATGAGAAGCTGACCTACCGAGCTTAACGACTTGAACTGTCTGTCATTATGATGGAAAGCGTTAAGGAGCTAACCTCTTATTTTCCAATAGATTAGCCTAGCACAACACCACTATTACTGAGGGATTACAGTTAGATAAAATCGTCTGAGAGCGCTTTCGAATTTCTAATTTTTCCTTTACAATGGATGTATTAAGAAAAAAGGGAGACTATTATGAAAACATTTTCTAAACTAACTTTAGCCTCTGTCTCAGTTCTTGCCTTGTTGACCTTAGCAGCATGTGGCAACTCTAAAGACAAAACTGACTCGTCATCTTCATCAACATCATCCAGTAAGGTGACCCAAAAATCTTCTTCAAGTAACTCAAGTGCTTCAGTAAAAGTCAACAAAGACGGTTCAACTGAAGTGAGTGACGGAAACGGTAACTCAGCAAAAACAAACGGAAATAACACTGTCGAAGCCAATGACAACAATGGCAATAATGGAACAGTGAGCCAGGATGGTTCAGTTGAGGTCAATAGCCAAGACGGAACAAATGTCAAAGTCGGATCAGACGGAACCGTTTCAATTGGGAACTAAACTAAAACTCTCGGAAAATAATTTCCGAGAGTTTTTTCATCAGTCAAGATCTGAAGGAATAGAATAAACCTATAGATTTTGAAACCATTCGAAACAACACAGCGAGTTAAAATAAGGCTTAGTCCGTATTCAACTTGAAAAAGTGGCACCGATTCGGTGCTTTTTTTTATGCACAAAGAGTCCCTTGAAATCATCCAAAGGACTCTTTTTATCTCTACTATTTTCCAACCTCATCCAAGATCTCAATGACCTTATACAAATCTGGTTCTGTGATTTGGTATGGAGCTTGTTCACGGACGATTGGCTTGGCACAAAAAGCGATACCGATGCCAGCAGTCTGAATCATCGGCAAATCATTGGCACCGTCACCCATAGCAATAGTTTGCGAGAGGTCGAGGCCATTTTCTGCTGCCCAATCCTTGAGTTTGGCTACCTTGACATCTTTGGTGACGATTTCACCATAAACCTTACCCGTCAAAACACCATCTACCACCTCTAGGTGGTTAGCTATAACATAGTCAATGCCTGCCTCCGAGGCTAGTCTGTCAACCGTCTCGTGGAAGCCTCCAGAAACCAAACCTACCTTGTAGCCACGTGCATGAAGTTCATCCACAAGTTCCTTAGCTCCCTTATTAAAATGAATGCGAGCATAGACCTTGTCAAAGATGCTTTCTGGTAATCCTTTTAAGGTTGCTACACGCTCATTGAGAGCCTGTCTAAAATCCAATTCGCCACGCATGGCACGCTCTGTGATTTCAGTGACTTGTTGGCCGACACCTGCCTCTTCTCCCAGTAAATCAATGACTTCTTCTTGGACAAGAGTTGAGTCTACGTCCATGACTAATAACCCTTTAACTTGTGACATAATTACCTCTCTTTTTTAAATACCTATTTTATTTTTAACTAGGTTGGCGCCTAATTGTAAAATAATAAATGCTTCTTACAAAAAATCCTGGACCAAGGTCCAGAATCTTTTTCTTACATACGAATAAGTTCTCGTGTTTTCTCGTAAGATGAAACAAAACGCTCTGTTACACCAGGTTCTACTGTTTCCAAGGCGTAAGAAATTTCTTCTAAAGATGCATCATAATCGTGGTCAACTTCGAACAATTTTAGGGCGTGTTCAAAGCTACTTTGAACAGCAGGTTCGAAAGAACGGTAACGGTTTGAGTACTGCAAAAGCTGTTCTGTCAAGGTTGCATTTTGAACAACCAAGTAAGCTGTCTCTTCCAAATGATCGATGGCATTTTTAGAGGTTTCAGTCAAGCGCATTACCGCATCAATATTAATACGTCCACGGCTAAGCTCATCCATGAGAGCCTCAATCTGAGCGCTTGTTGAGAAGAAAACACTCAAGAAGGACTGAGGAATTCCTGGAAGGTTACGTTTTTCCATGAAACGCTTGATAACATGCAATTTATTAACATACACATCAAGTGCTTCACGTGCCTTAGCTTCATTTTTCTCAATAGCCTGAAGGTTTCCAAAGACCTCTACCTGTCCATTTTCAACAGCAGACAGGGTGTTGAGACTCTTTTCAAATGTTTTCTCGAGCTCTGAGAAAGGTTTAACCTGAGTATCAAAGTTTTCAAGAGTTGGGAGAACAGCTGTTTCCACACCTGAAATATCAGAAGCAAAGCTACGAACATCCGCAGCATAAGTTTCATCGAAGATGTAGGTTAACATGAGACGTTCAAGTTCTTCTTGAAGTTGCTTATTATTATTCTTAGCATGATTGAGATAGTCTGGCAAGACTTTCTTGTGACGCATAACAACTTTGTAAGATGCAATTTCACGTTCAAAAATGCTATACAAGTTGTTAATCTTATCTTGAATCTCAACATTTTCTTCTTCCGCACGATCCAAGTCAAGAGAAACCAACTCACTTGAATTTGAACGGATAGCTTCACGAATCTCTTGGAAACGACGTTCGATATTTTTTTCAGGGAAGTGATAATTTTGCTCAATCAGCTTACGATAGCCAGATTCCAAATCATCCAACTGATCTGGGAAGTCGTCTTCCAACTTAGCGACAATGGCTGGAATCTTCTCTGAAATTTGACCCAAAGCAATCGTGTGCTCTTCTGCACGATCCAAAATACTTGATGCTTCAACAGGGTCACCCGATGAGTTGAGAGTCACGAATTCTGAAAACTCAGCTTCAATATTTTTAAGCTGTTTATTGATTTCGCTCATGGTAGAGCCAAAGTTATCAGAATTTTCTTCAATAGAGTTTTGCAACTCTTCATACAAGTCAAGAGCATGCTTCACACGAGCACTGTTCTTTTCTTCTTGTTTTTTCAAGGTTGAGAGAGCCTCACGGATAGACTTAATGTCTTCTTCCACAAGATCTAACTGACTCTCGATATTATTAATTTCACCACTAGCCTTGAAAAAATGGAAGGTATCGTTCATATTTTCAGCTTCGAAAATATGATTTTCAATATCTGCAAATGAATTTGTCGAGATATCTACCCATTTCTGATTCCATTCACGGAAGGTTGTCTGACTTTGCCCAATCAAGTGAAGCTTTTTGACTTCTTCAATTTCTTCATTTATCGGCAAGTCAAACAAGCCTTGCTTGCGTTCTTCAAGATTTGCAATCCGCGAATCATTTCGTTTTCTAATAAGAATACCGACTAAGTAAGCGACAATTACAAGTATAACTACCACTACAATCAGTAAAACAATTCCGCTAGACATAGTTTCTCCTTAATCGTCTATTATGTTCATAAATGTAGAATAACATTACGATTATATCATAGTTATCCTAGCATTGCACCCTTTTCTAAAAGAATATTAGATATCTAGAGTACTGTAAACGGCATTTTCTTCGATAAATTCGCGGCGAGGTTCAACCTTGTCCCCCATCAACATATCAAAAATCTTATCTGCTTCTGCAGCATCATCCACAGAAACTCGTGCCATCAAACGATTTGCAGGATCCATGGTTGTTTCCCAAAGTTGGTGATCATCCATTTCACCTAAACCTTTGTAACGTTGTACTGTAGGTTTTGAACGTCCCACACTGTAATTTTCAAGAGCAGCACGTAATTTTTCTTCCTGATTTACACCTGGTTGGATGTACTCTTTGATTTCAGAGCCAACCTTAACCCCATAAATTGGAGGTTGAGCAATGTAAACATAACCCGCTTCCAAGATTGGACGCATAAAGCGATAAATCAAGGTCAAGAGCAAGGTACGAATGTGAGCTCCATCAACATCGGCATCGGTCATGATAACCAATTTGTGGTAACGAGCCTTGCTGACATCAAACTCTGCACCAAATCCTGTACCCATAGCTGTGAACAGGGAACGAATTTCTTCATTAGCCAGAATCTTATCCATGCTTGCCTTTTCAACATTCAAAATCTTACCACGAATAGGTAGGATGGCTTGGAATTCACGGTTACGACCTGACTTAGCAGAACCTCCAGCTGAATCCCCTTCGACAATGAAGAGCTCATTCATTTCGGCATTGTTTGACGAACAATCCGCCAACTTACCTGGAAGGTTAGAGATTTCAAGGCCTGACTTCTTACGGGTCACTTCACGCGCACGCTTGGCTGCAATACGAGCCTTAGAAGCCAAAATTCCTTTTTCAACAATCTTTTTAGCGATAGCTGGATTTTCCAAAAGGAAACGACTAAGGGCTTCGCTGAAAAGACGGTTAGTAATCTTAACAACTTCAGAGTTCCCTAGCTTGGTCTTGGTTTGACCTTCAAATTGCGGGTTGGGATGCTTAACAGAGATAATGGCTGTAAGACCTTCACGAACATCGTCCCCAGTCAAATTATCATCTTTATCCTTAAGAATCTTATTTTGACGTGCATAATCATTAATGACACGTGTTAAGGCCGTACGGAAGCCTTGCTCGTGAGTACCACCTTCATGGGTGTGGATGTTGTTGGCAAAACTCATGACAGTTTCATGGTAGCCAGTCGTATACTGCATAGCAACTTCGACTGAAATACCATCCATTTCACCATCCGTGTAAATAGGTTCGTCAAAGATAACATCTTTGTTTTCATTGATGTATTTGACATAAGAGGTGATACCACCCTCATAGTGATAATGTTTCTCTTGCTCAAGACCCTCACGTTTATCAGTGATCGAAATGCGTAGCCCCTTGTTCAAGAAGGCCAATTCTTGGATACGTTTAGCTAATTTTCCAAAGTCAAACTCCGTTGTTTCTTGGAAAATTTCTGGATCCGGAGTAAAGTGAACGGTTGTTCCGTGTTTCTCTGTATCACCAATAATCGCTAAATCGTCTACCACAACACCACGTTTATACTCTTGGAAGTGAATATGGCCATTTTTATAGACCTTAACATCCAGTTGGGTTGAGAGGGCATTGACGACCGAAGAACCAACTCCGTGCAAACCACCAGAGACCTTGTAGCCGCCACCGCCAAATTTACCACCAGCGTGAAGGACCGTAAAGACTGTTTCAACCGCTGGACGGCCTGTTTTCTCTTGGATGCCTACTGGGATACCACGACCGTCATCAACAACCGTAATGGAATTGTCAGGCTCAATAAAAACTTGAATATGAGTGGCAAAACCAGCCAGCGCCTCATCAATAGAGTTATCAACTATTTCCCATACCAAATGATGCAAGCCCTCTTTAGAGGTTGAGCCAATATACATCCCTGGGCGCATACGCACCGCTTCAAGTCCTTCTAGAACTTGAATCTGACTAGCATCATATTCTTGTGCTTTTTCTTCGAAATTTTTTAATTCATCAGTCATCTATGTCACTATCTCCAATAATGATTTATGGCCATCAACAAGTAAGGTGTCCATACCTGCCGCTTTTCCAGCCT
>OAUX01000992.1_pt1 | contig 9737 bp, 7 predicted proteins | sample 1501311 | NCBI WGS metagenome assembly OAUX01 (sample SAMEA2580066, study PRJEB22360) | human gut metagenome | reverse complement strand
TGCGAAGATTTGGTTGGTACATTCCGCCGGGTAGTATTGAAGTATGCTTGATGCTAATTATTTAGTATGGCTAGTAGTATTCTTAGCATTAGCCTTCGACTATATCAATGGCTTCCACGATACGGCGAACGCCATTGCTACATCTGTTTCAACCCGTGCTATTGAACCTAAAAAGGCAATTATGATGACTGCGGCACTCAATTTCTTGGGGGCCATGGTTAGTACAGGCGTAGCAAAGACAATCGGTGGTGACATCGTAATGTCTGCGTCTCTCATTAATAGTGCGATTATCTCAGCAGCTCTTATTGGTGCCATAACATGGAACTTGCTTACATGGTATTGGGGGATTCCTAGTTCCTCATCTCATGCTCTTATCGGTGGTATCATCGGTGCTGTAGGTTGGTCCGTAGGGTTCGATGCTTTAAATGAGGCAGGGATTATAAAGATTTTCTTATCCCTTATTTTATCTCCAATTGTAGCCATGATTGGTGGCTATATTGTGATGAAAGTATTGTTGCTCATCTTTGGTAGATTTTCTCCAATCGTATTGAATGATAGATTTAGATCCATGCAAATTGTATCTGCCATCATGATGGCCTTTTCTCATGGTTCTAATGATGCGCAAAAGGCGATGGGGATTATTACCTTAACATTACTTAGCGGTGGCTTTATCGATACATTAGAGGTACCAGTATGGGTTAAACTTTGTTGTGCTACGGCTATGGCCATGGGTACAGCAGTAGGCGGTTGGAAAATCATCTCTACTATGGGGACTAAGATTTTCAAATTGGAAACTATCAATGGTTTCGCTGCTGACTTAAACTCTGCCATCACTATTTTTACAGCTACATTCTTACATTTACCTGTAAGTACTACACACGTTGTAAGTGGTTCCTTGCTAGGCGTTGGGTCCTCTAAACGTTTGAAAGCTGTTAACTGGGGCGTAGCAAGATCTATGGTATTGGCGTGGTTTGTAACAATTCCATTATCTGGTATTGTAGCAGCTATTGCGTATGAAGTAGGTCACTTACTATTTGGTTAATACAATCATATATAGAAATAAAAAGACTGCGAGAGCAGTCTTTTTTTTCTGTAGTTAAAGTATTAGATTGATTAAGTTATCCATTTGTTGATGAGATTTTAACACTTTAATTTGACTAGTTGTATCTAGTATGTAATCAAAGAATATAGGTATACATTAGCTTCAACGTTGATGTTACAATTCAAGTTGAGAATAGAAAAATGCTTATAAATATGTGGTTTTCTTGATTATGCATTTTATTAATAAATACAGTTTATTACATGTTTAAAGACTATTATGAGATTATTTATAATGAATAGATATTGCATACTTATGTATGAGCAGTTATACTATCGGTAGAAGGAGTTTTTCAAGTGAAAAGTGAGGTATGTATATGGCATGGGGTGGAACTAGACGCGGTGCCGGGCGCCCACGTAATCCGATTAAACGTATTGGTAGAACCATTCGACTCAGTGATGAAGGAGTTTCTTTCGCTAAAGCCATTGATCATGGCTATTAAGGCAAATAATGATAAAAAATATAGGCAACAATATAATCGAAATAGATAAAAAAGGCATTGTCACAGCATATACAACTTAATAAACTTTACATCTATTTTACAATAATCCATTTTAAAATCTTTCAACTACAACACATCTCTACTCTCTACAATATGCTGTGTGCAATACAAGCAGTACGAAGAAGGTCCCAATTTATAGAATTGGGACCTTCTTCGTATATTACATATGTAATTTTTGAAAACCTACATTAATTTAGGGGACTTAATAAAATAATAGAAAAAATGTTAATTTTATTTGTTTTTATTACCGTATTCCTATTTTGTTATATGAAAAAACTGTAAGAATAGATATAATACAAGTATATACGTGAGTAAATTTAGGAGGTGTTAGCTTGTTACAAGATTTACTATCTGAGGATAATGTATCTTTTCATTATCCTGCAGAAACGTGGGAAGAGGTAATTCGTCACGGTGGTCAACTTATGGTTGATGCAGGTTTTACTGACCCATCTTATACAGAGGCTATGGTAGAGGTTGTACGTGAAATGGGGCCATATATTGTATTGGCACCAGGTCTTGCTATGCCACATGCTCGCCCGGAAAATGGGGCAAAACGTGTAGGTACTGCTTTAGTAACCTTAGAAAAACCATTAAACTTTGGTAGCCCTGATAACGATCCGGTTTCTGTTGCATTATTCTTATGTGCTCCTAACAAGGATGAACATATTCAATTGTTGACTGATATTGCTACGTTATTTGAAGATGACGAGTTTTTAGATGCAGCAGCTGATTTTGAAAGTATTGAAGATGTACAAGAATTCTTGGCAGAGCGTTTAGAAGATCAAGAATACGTTTAGTAGGAGGCAAGTATGATTTCTGTATTAACTGTATGCGGTAATGGCATTGGTTCTAGCTTGATGCTAAAAATGAAAATTGAAGAGATTTGTGCTGAAAATGGTATTGATGCACAAGTTGAATCTATTGATTTTAATGCCGCACAAGGCCGTAAAGCAGACCTTATTGTAACCGTAAAAGAGTTAGCGGAACAATTTGAAGATAAGAATGTCGCTATTGTTCGCAGCTATATCAATAAAAAGAAAATCACTGAAGATATTCTTGATGCATTGAAACAAGCAGCTCAATAAAATATAACAACTATATATAGGAGGTAGTGCCATGGAAATGGTATTAGAGTTCTTACGCGATGTGCTGTCTCAACCAGCACTTTTGATTGGTATTATGTCATGTATAGGTCTAATTGCCTTGAAGCGTCCGTTTCATAAGGTAATGACCGGTACATTAAAACCTATTCTTGGCTACTTAATGCTCGCAGCAGGCGCTGGCGTTATCGTTAGCAATCTTGATCCACTAGGTAAGATGATTGAACATGGTTTCCATATTACTGGCGTTGTACCAAACAATGAAGCTATCGTGGCGGTGGCACAAAAGGTTCTTGGCGTTGAAACGATGTCTATTCTCGTAGTAGGCTTATTGATGAACTTATGTATTGCTCGTTTCACCAAGTTCAAATATGTGTTCTTAACAGGTCATCATAGCTTGTTTATGGCATGTCTCATGTCTGCCGTACTCGGTACTGCAGGTTTGTCTGGTATGGAGCTCATCCTTGTAGGTGGTTTCTTGATGGGCGCATGGTCTGCAATTTCTCCAGCGATTGGTCAAAGCTACACATCTAAAGTTACTGATGGTGATGAAATTGCGATTGGTCACTTTGGTAGTTTAGGTTATTATCTATCTGCTTGGGTTGCTCAATATGTAGGTAAAGCTGAGGATAGCACAGAAGATATTGAAATCCCTGAAAAATGGGGCTTCTTGCGTGACTCTACATTATCTACTGCATTGACTATGATCGTATTCTATTTGATTGCAGCTATTGCAGCAGGCTCTGAATTCGTATCTACTTTATCTGGTGATATGAGTCCTTACTTATATGCTGTTATGAGTGCTATGAACTTTGCTGTAGGCGTAACAATCGTATACTCTGGTGTACGTATGATCTTAGGCGATTTGATTCCTGCCTTCCAAGGTATTGCTACAAAAATTATTCCTAATGCCATCCCAGCTGTAGACTGTGCAGTATTCTTCACATATGCTCCAACAGCTGTAGTATTAGGCTTCCTTAGCTCCTTCATCGGGGGTATTATCGGCATGCTTATCCTTGGTGCTGTAGGTGGTGTATTGATTATTCCTGGTCTTGTACCTCATTTCTTCTGTGGTGCAACAGCAGGCATTTATGGTAATGCTACAGGCGGCCGTCGTGGTGCTGCAGTAGGTGCATTCCTTAATGGTTTGGCGATTACCTTCTTACCAGCATTGGCATTGCCAGTTCTTGGTCAATTAGGTTTCCAAAATACAACATTTGGTGATGCAGACTTTGCAGTAATGGGTCTTGTATTAGGTCATGCATTCGAATGGATCGGTATGGCTGGTATCTATGGTATCGTTGCAATTGCAGCTCTTGTACTTATTATTCCAAACTTTATTAAAACAAAAGGTAAAGTTATTAACTACGTAGAAGAGGAGTAATGAAAACAACTGAGCAACATAGTAATGTGGTTGTGCGATATATATTCTTGACTATTGGAGCAATCAGTTTTGTTCTCGGTACAGCAGGAATTGTAATACCACTATTGCCAACAGTTCCGTTTTATATGCTTACCTTGTTTTGTTTAGCTCGAGGATCGGAACGTTTTCATAACATGTTCTTAGAATCTAGTTTATATCAAAAGACTGTTGGTGCTTATGAGCGCGATAAAGCGTTGACGTTGCGGACAAAGTTGTCCATTCTCTTATCGGTTAGTACAATAATGGCAATTGGTGCCTATTTTAGTCAAAATATGCCCATTGCACTTGGTGTTATGGCCTTTGTATGGATTGGTCATGTTATAGCATTAGTCTTTATTGTAAAAACAAAAAAATAAAGAATTATCTCTGATAACTCTAAATATAGCCTTGTAAGTTAGACTGCGTTGGTTTAACTTGCAAGGCTTATTTTATTATAAAATCAATAATACATAGAGTAGATTGTGTAATGAATGGATTTTAATGAATAGAGCGCTATATATTACTGAAATTGTCTTATGTGGATTACAAATAGTAGAAACTTATATTTTTAAAGAAAAAATGAATTATTACAAAATTGAATTTGACAATGAATATCAATAATTATACTATGATAACTGTATATATAGTAATTTATATAGTATTTGTGTATATGGTGATCGTATGAGTCCACATAATCATGCAATATCACATGCAGGGACGTCTATATCGAGATATAAGGTGTTTGATGGTATCGATTTAATGTTCCTTGATGTGAAGCAAGAAACGATTCAATTTTATGCTAAATCACATACTAAGACATTTGCCATAAATCATTGTGAAGAGGGGCGTATAGAGTGTAAGTTTACCTCTGGTGAATATTTATATATGGGGCCAGGGGATATGTCTTTAGGCTGGCATATTAGCTCTAATTATCAACATGAAAATTATTTCCCTACTAAGCTTTTTAAAGGAGTTGTATTATTAGTAGATGTTGAAAAAGCTCAGCCTATTTTAGATACTCTTGTTACTGAGACCCGTATTGATTTAACTCAGCTAGCAAATCGATTTTGTGAGCATTCTGAATTTGGTATGATGATGGAAGAGACGGAAGCGGTTCGTCAAATTTTTTCTAGCTTATATAAAGTGCCTGATCAAATTAAAGGGCACTATTTTAAATTAAAAGTTATTGAAATTTTCTTATTATTATCTATTATTTCTACAACTAATCATGAAAAGAGAAGCTCCTATCGTAAACAACAAGTAGATATTGTAAAAGCTGTTAATGAATATATATCTACACAGTTTATGAAACGGATAACCATAGATTCCTTGTCTGATCGATTTGATATTCCTACATCAACATTAAAGCGTTGTTTTAAAGGGGTATATGGTACGACAATCCATCAATATTTAAAGGAATGTCGTATTAATGCCGCTAAGCGCTTGCTTCAAGAGTCAGATCAATCTGTTTTAGAAATTGCTAATGCTGTAGGCTACGAGAATGGTAGTAAATTTACTAGTGCATTCAAAGAGTCCACAGGTGTAACGCCTAGTGCTTATCGTAAAGTATAAATACCTTAAGCCAAACTAAACCAAGGCATGCATTATAGTGTTAGTAATATTTAAAATATAAGTGTTTAAGGCTTAGAACGGGTAGGTTATAAAACTTAATATTGTCCGAAATGTATATTTTTGGTCTTTTCGGAGTAGATATGCAAGATACACTTTGCTAACATTAAAATATAAATGATATTCAATGTCATTATGTGTTGCTAAAGTGTATCTTTTTTTATGGGTGTAAAAGATACAACATAATATATTTCATTAAATTTTAGGAGGGCACAATGAATAGGTGGGGACATGTAAAACGCAGCGTTATTCTGTCTAGTGCAGTTGCCTTGTGGCTTAGTGCACCGCTTGTAGTGTGGGCGGAGAATGCGACTGTCACGACAGATGTAGTTCATGTTAAAGGAACATGGGCTGAAGAAGAAGCAAAATTGAACTCACAGCAAGTGCAAATCATTACCAAGAAAGATATTGAAAAGAAACAGGCGAAGTCCGTCGAAGATATTATATTTACTCAAACAGGCGTATCTAGAACCGTTGATGCTATGGGCCGTGTTGGTGTATCTATCCGTGGTGCCGAAGCGCGTCACACACTGATTCTTGTAGATGGTCAACCCGTACTCGGCGATTTTGATAAGTACTCTGGTGCAGCAGACGAAGTCCAACGGCTGGGTACAGAAAACGTTGAACGTATAGAAGTTATTCAAGGTGCTGCCAGTGCTAAATACGGCTCTGATGCTATAGGTGGTGTAGTTAATATCATCACTAAAAAGGCGCAAAAGAAACCATCTTTGCAATTAAATGCAGAAGGTATGCGTCGTAAGAGCGATGGCGATGCGTTCCCATACCAAAACTTTTTCATTCGTGCCGACTCTGGTCAAATGGGGAAATTAAAGGTCGGTTTATCTGGTAGTAAACGTGATCTTATGCCTGTTTTAGCATCCGTTAAACGTCGTGACTCCGGTATGGCTTTTGATTATGCTAAGCATAACTTCAAACCAAATGTACTTCGTTACTATGGTGATGCGGCCGATATCGGTCTTGTCGCAACCTATGAAGCTAATGATAAGAATAAATTTGAAATGCGTCTTAACCGCTACACAGAAGACCTTGTACGCGATGTTAAGCACTCCGACTCTGACTTAGAACCTCAACAACACTTCAAACGTACTGCAGATCGTAATACGGCAAACTTGCAATGGTCCTCCCGGGCTGGTAAAAGCGACTGGACTGTTGAAACTAACTACTCCCGCATCAAAGAAAATGACGTAGCCCTCATTAGTTATACTGGTCGTTCTGCTTATGAAGGCTCCAATGAGTTGCGCTATATCGATAATATCGATCACCGTCAATTAGACATTCGAGCTAATGCGAATACACAGCTCAATAAAAATCATCTGCTTAGTTACGGCGTGAGCTATGCTCGCGAAGAAGGTTCTGGTAGCCGATTGAAGAGCTCTCCTAATACAAGCACAATGTACATCGATCCATGGGATTACGATAAGAGCTTGCTAGTGGATAAACTCGATCGTCTTGTAAGACGTAAAGGCGATAACAGTATTAAGGTATATTCTCACATCCACGACTACAAGTTCATCAATTCCGGTGGTGGCATGCCACAATGGGATATGGATTATGAATACTATGGCGCCGAAACAGATGCTCAAAAACCAGGCATTACATACGATGACTATATAAATTATGGTTTATCTGAAAGTCGATTAAGTGATTGGTCTAGTACATCCCCTAATAATCAACCTGTAACGGATGAGTTTAAAGCTCGTTATAAAGCTTTAGAAGAGCGTTTAAAAGCAGAAAATCCTGTATTATCTGCTACACGTGCCAATATCGTAGGTGACTACTTTAAATATGGCGAGTCCAATGACCCAGAAATGCGTAAAAAGGCGCCTAAATTAAATGGGAAAGCCTTCTTAGAAGAATATCGTAGCCGTGATCAACGCTTAACAACTGGTAGTGGTACGATTCGCAAGTTAAATGCTTATGTTTCTGATACTTGGCAGGTGAATAAGAATTTAACCTTATCTCCAATTCTTCGTTTTGATAATAGTAGTCTATTTGGTTCCAATTTGTCTGCGTCCTTGGGGATGACCTATAACGTAAAGGGCAATACACACCGTAGATTTAAAGCTAATGTAGGTACTGGTTATACAGAGCCTGGTATGGGTGAATTGTGGTATAACTGGGAAATGTACGCGTCTAACCCTGTAGGGATTGGGGTAGCGAAACTTGGTTGGTATTGGGCAGGTAATCCTAATTTAAAACCTGAAAAATCTGTCAACTTTGATATGAGCTTAGAAGGTGAAAATAAAAATACTTACGCTCGCGTAGGCGTATTCCACAACCGCATCAAGAACTATATGTCTGTGTATTTCACAGGGGACTTCATGGACTTTGCGCCATACCTCAAAGGCGATGCAAAGTACCAACGGGCCCCAGATATGATTTACAGCTTTAAAAATATTGGTAAAGCAGAAATCACAGGTGTTCAAGCGGAAGTACAACAAAAATTCGGCAAATATTGGTCTGGTAAGTTAGGGTATACATACTTGCATGCCATCAATAAGAGCGATCCAAGTATGCCTCGTCAATTGCTTGATAAACCAATGCACAAAGTTGACATCGGCATTACTTATGACAATCCTAAATCCGGTTGGAATGGTTCCATCTGGGGTGATTACTATATCAACATGCTTGATAGTAATACCCTTAACAATGGCGGTAACTACTGGCCAGATATCTTATCCGGTGATGCAGGCGTTTATAATAAACAAACCTATGAAAAGAAAACATTTGGTATTTGGAACGTAATGGTTCAAAAACGATTCAATAAAAATGCCATGATGTACTTTGGTATCAACAACATCTTTAACCATCGCGATGATGACCGCGCTACACAAGAACGGGTATACCGCGTGGGCGTTAACCTTAAATTCGGTGGCGGCGACAGCAGCAAAACTACGGCGATCGGCAAATCTAAGGATGGTACAACTGTTAATGCAGTAGGGGCCAATACACCTAATGGCGCTAATGGCGAAGTAGTAAATGCTGAATCTGGTGTACAAAATGTAGCAGATGTAGTTCGTTTAACTGACTTTATTCGTTCTGATTTTGATACCACAAAAGAACGTGGTGTTACATTAGTTGGCGACTACAGAGCGCGCTGGATGGCACATGATGGTTCTAATAGACCGCAATCTCCATTTAGAGCTAACTCCGCTATCGGTTCTGCGAAAGCGAATATGTACGATGCTAATCGTCATAGCTTTGAACAACGCTTGCGCCTTGGCTTCGATGCACGCCTTAATGAGTTTACAAACCTCAAAGTTATCGGCAGTGCGACTGGTATGAGTGGTGTAGATACAAGCTGGACTCAATCTGATTCTAAAGGCTTTAATCATCAACGACTCGATACAGTGGATCTCACGAGACGCGTTAAAAAATGGGACGTATCTGTGGGCCGCTTAACAGAGCCTATGGGTGTGAGTGGCTATTGGTTCGGTCAATCTTATGACGGTGTTCGTGCCGTTTGGAATGGTCATGACTCTCAAGTTCGTATCGGTGTTGGTACTTTCAAACATAGTACCGGTATCACTGATTCTGCCTATACTCACGCAGTACATGAAGTTATCTACAGACCGCCAACAGCGGCTGAGTTAATCGGTATTAATCGCGATGAATTCCCATACGATATTGAAAGTGCTACTAAAACCGGTTCTGATGGTGAGAAAAAATCTAGTGAAGATACAGCTGCACCAGATAGCCCTAATGGTATTTATGATTCTACTTATAAAGGTAAGACAGATAGCATTTACTTCTATCAACAACTTAAAGAATTGCAAGCTGAATATGAAGCTTATAAAGAAACCTTGGATTTAAGATGGAGTAATCCAAATCGCGATCAAGAGCTTGAAAAGGCAAATGCTAAGCTTGCGGAAACACAACAAAAACAAGCTCAAGTGATGAGCCGCTTACAAGATATTCTTGCTAAGGCATACCCTACAGATATGGCTGAGAAGAAATTCTCCCTCGATATTCCATCTGGTGGTT
>OAUX01000982.1_pt1 | contig 9839 bp, 6 predicted proteins | sample 1501311 | NCBI WGS metagenome assembly OAUX01 (sample SAMEA2580066, study PRJEB22360) | human gut metagenome | reverse complement strand
TAACCGAATGGTTAGCCTTTTTTGTTATCCCTCATAGGTTATTTATATGAATTTAGAATGACCTATGAGGGGTTTTTCATTGAAACAAAAGAGCGGTTATGTTATCCTCGAATAGTATGAAGTTATAATTTTATATTGTAAGAAGGTTCTTAATCATGTTAATAACAATAGGTAAACGTATAGTATATACGATCATTATTTGTATTGCATTACTATTCATAGCATTAGGAAGTATGTGGTGTTTATCATCGCATTATAAGCTTTATGGTGTTCCCGTTTTAAATTATCATCAAGTTAATGATAAGTATCATTCTGCACTGACACTTGATGTGGCACAGTTTAAGAAACAGATGGAGTACTTACATAACGAAGGGTATCATACGATTAGCCTCGATGATTTATATGCGTATGTGACAGAAGGCAAGGAACTCCCCGATAAACCGATTGTTCTCACCTTCGATGATGGTTATATCGACAACTATGAGGATGTTTTGCCTATCTTAGAATCCTATGATATGCAAGCAACCATATTTATGATTAGCGATGCTGTTAATACAAAACGTTTTATGTCTATCAATGAATTAAAAACTATGGACGCTCATAAGTTTATTGTAGAAGGTCATACTAATCATCATAGTATTTTAACGCGCATTGATCCTTCTAAACTTGATGATGAGATTAAAGGTGGTAAGGATACATTACAGGCTTTCATGGGAAAACCCATCGATTACTTAGCGTATCCTGGTGGTTTTAATAATGCCGAAATTCAACGCATTACTAGTGAAAGCGGGTATAAGATGGCTTTCACAGTCACACCGGGAACGGTTAAACCAGGTCAAAATTTATATGCGTTGCCAAGATTGGCCATATTCCAAGGTGATACACCGTATTTATCATTCTGGATGCGTTTGCACTGCGCGCCATTTATTACTTATACATGGCAATTACGAGATACATTACGGGATAATGGATTTACAAAATTGGCTAGTTTGATACCATTGTTTTAGGAGGATATATGTCTCAAGAAGTTTTACATCGACCTCTCAATGTCGCTGTTCTAACAGTTTCTGATACACGGACTATGGAAACTGATAAAGGCGGAAATAAGGTTCAAGAATTATTAGAAGCTGCTAATCATAATGTAGTAGCTCGAAAGATTGTCATCGATGATTACGATGAAATCCGTAATGCCATTATTCCTTGGTGTAATGATGAATCAATAGATGTGGTCATTTCTACAGGTGGCACCGGTATTGCCATGCGTGATGTGACCATTGAAGCCGTGGATTCTATTATTGAAAAGGCTATACCTGGATTTGGTGAAATTTTTAGGTATCTTTCTTTTACGGAGGATATTGGTACCAAAGCTATTGCATCTCGTGCAGAGGCAGGTGTAAATTCGAATACATTAATTTTTTCTATTCCTGGTTCGGTGGGAGCCGTTACTCTTGGCATGAGTAAATTAATTATTCCGGAAATGCCTCATTTGGTGCGAGAAATCAATAAATAGATAGGCACGCACTGATTTACTATGCTATAATTGTATTGTAATTATAGAAGCTAACAGTACTGTATCAGGAGGATCTCCATGGCTTTTAAATTAAAAGGAAAAGAAGAAAAGTTTTTTAGTATTTTAGAAAATCATGCTGAACTTACCTATGAAAGTGCGGAAATGATGGAACGCGTTTTCAAAGGCGAAGTTTCTAAAGAAGAAGCATTCTTGGAAATTGATACAAAAGAAAAAGCTGCGGATGAATTAGTTAATGAAACAGTTGATCGCTTGCGTAAAACATTCATTACACCGATGGACCGTGAAGATATCCAATTGTTGATTGATCAATTAGATACTACACTTGATAATATCAAAGAAATCATGGATAAAATGGTTATGTATCATGTAGGTAAACCTAGTGATGGTGCCATTCGCATGAGTGAAATCGTCGTAAAATGTGTTAAACATATCAATAAATCTATCGGTTACATGGGTAGCCTTAAAAAAGATCATGTGAAGGTAGAAGGTCGTGTACATCAAGTGTTGAAACTTGAATCTGAAGCAGATAATATTTACCATGAAGAAATGGCGAAATTATTTACAGAATGTACGGATCCAATTGAAATTATCAAATGGAAGGAAATCCTTAGCTCCATGGAGGATGTAATCGATGGTTGCGAAGATTTGGTTGGTACATTCCGCCGGGTAGTATTGAAGTATGCTTGAGTCACATTACTTAGTTTGGCTAGTCGTATTTCTAGCCCTAGCATTTGACTACATCAATGGCTTCCACGATACGGCTAATGCGATTGCCACATCAGTTTCAACCCGTGCTATTGAACCTAAAAAAGCAATCATGATGACGGCGGCACTTAATTTTTTGGGTGCTATGGTGAGTACTGGGGTTGCGAAGACAATCGGTGGTGATATTGTTATGTCTCCATCTCTTATCAATAGTGGTATCATTTCAGCAGCCCTTATCGGGGCCATCGTATGGAATTTGCTGACTTGGTACTGGGGAATCCCTAGTTCATCATCCCATGCACTAATTGGTGGTATCATTGGTGCCGTAGGCTGGTCAGTAGGTTTTGATGCTTTAAATGAATCAGGGATTTTAAAGATTTTCTTTTCTCTCATCTTATCACCATTAGTAGCAATGGTTGGTGGCTATATCATCATGAAATTGTTGCTACTCCTCTTTGGTAGATTTTCTCCTATTGTTTTAAATGATAGATTTAGATCCATGCAAATCGTATCGGCCGTTATGATGGCTTTTTCACATGGTTCTAATGACGCACAAAAGGCGATGGGGATTATTACATTGACCTTACTTAGCGGTGGTTATATTGATACCTTAGATGTTCCATTGTGGGTTAAGTTGTGCTGTGCGACTGCGATGGCTTGTGGTACGGCTGTTGGTGGTTGGAAAATTATTTCCACCATGGGGACAAAAATCTTTAAATTAGAAACCATTAATGGTTTTGCAGCCGATTTAAACTCTGCTATTACTATTTTTACTGCTACATTCTTGCATTTACCTGTAAGTACCACACATGTTGTGAGTGGTTCTTTGTTGGGGGTAGGTGCTTCTAAGCGTATTAAAGCAGTAAACTGGGGCGTAGCACGTTCTATGGTCATGGCGTGGTTCGTAACAATTCCACTATCTGGTATAGTAGCTGCCATTGCTTATGAAGTAGGACATCTTCTATTTGGCTAATTCTTTTAGAACTACATATAATAAATGAGAAGGACTATTAGTATCTTACTAATAGTCCTTTTTTGTGATATTAATTACAGTTTTATAAAACAATACCATTGCAGTATTGTTTTATATCGTTTATACTAAATATAGTAATACGTAGACGTTGTTATTGGAAAAGGAGTGCTTATGAAATTAAATCAAGCCACGGACTATGCGTTTCGCATGATTTTGCACATGGCGATGTTACCATCTGGTCAGAAGGTAACCGGCGGTGTATTGGCTGAGCCAGAGATGATTCCAGAACGTTTTTTGCTTAAGATAATGCGCAGCCTTATTGCAGCAGGAATCATGAAATCCTTCCGCGGGGTGGATGGTGGATTTGCATTAAATCGTGAGCCCAAAGATATTTCCATGCTCGATGTGATTAGAGCCGTTGAGGGGGATACGTATTTACAGCGTTGTTTGTATGATGTCGGTTCTTGCTCAAAAGCATGTATGGGCCAATGTGCAGTTAATGAAGCTATGTCTGTTGTACAAGCTGAACTTGTAAGACAGATGGAAAGTGTGACTTTCGATAAATTAGCTGTGCGCGAAAAAGAGATTTTAGAGACCATGAATCCTTGTGTATCTCATGCGTAACGATGTAAGACATTCATCAAGTGTGTATTTTTGAGTCAATTCTAAGGAGGAAAAGACATGTTTGAAGCACTGGATTTAGCACGTTTACAGTTCGCGCTAACATCTATCTATCACTGGCTATTCGTACCGTTCACATTAGGGATGACGGTTATCGTAGCCATTTTAGAATGGACCTTTGTAAGCACCGGTAAAGAAGTTTACCAAAAAATGGCAAAATTCTGGGGTAAATTATTCTTAATTAACTTTGCCATGGGTGTTGTAACAGGTATCGTTCAAGAGTTCCATTTCGGTATGAACTGGGCTGAATATTCTCGTTTTATGGGTGATATTTTTGGTGCCCCACTTGCCCTTGAAGCATTAATGGCATTTTTCTTGGAATCTACATTTATGGGCGTTTGGATCTTTGGTTGGGGTCGCTTATCTAATAAAGCGCATGCTACTGTCGCAACATTAGTTGCATTAGGTACCAATTTATCCGCATTCTGGATCCTTGTAGCAAACTCTTTTATGCAACATCCTGTAGGCTATGTAATTCGCAATGGTCGTGCGGAAATGGAAAACTTCGCAACCATCGTATCTAATGGTTATGTACCTGGTCAATTTGCTCATATTGTATTAAATGGCTCCATGACAGCAGGTGTCATCATTATGGCGATCAGCGCATGGCACTTGATTCGTAAGAGCAATGTTGATTTCTATAAAACCTCTGTAAAATGGGGTATGGTAATTACCTTAATTGCTGGTACATTAGGTGCTTTTGCAGGTCATCATCAAGGCCAATATATTACTAAAGAACAGCCTATGAAAATGGCAGCTATGGAAGCTCTTTGGGAAACTCAAGATCCAGCTCCATTCTCTTTGGTAGCTAATATCGATACAAAAGCACAACAAAATACAGGTGCCATTGAAATCCCTGGCGGCTTATCCTTCTTAACACAAAACTCCTTTACATCTGGTAAGGTAGAAGGTATTAAAGATTTACAAGCTAAATCTGAAGCTCAATATGGCCCTGGTAATTACATTCCAGATGTTCCTGGTATTTTCTGGACATTCCGCATCATGGTAGCGGCTGGTTCCATTATGTTATTAGTTGCTTTCATCGGCTTGGTATTAAATGCTAAAGGTAAACTCGTAGAGAATAAAACATTCTTGAAAATTATTTTTTGGATGTTACCATTACCTTACATTGCTCAATCCACTGGTTGGTTTGTTGCAGAAGCAGGTCGTCAACCATGGCTTGTATATGGCCTTCAATTGACTGCGAATGGTGCTTCTAAATCCGTTACAGCTCCTGAAATCATGACTACTATCATTGGTTTTACAGTTATTTACATCTTGGCTGCTATTGCTGCATTGTATTTAGCTGTAGAGCACATTAAAAAAGGTCCTGATGGGCAAACAATTTACCATGTAGAAGAAAAAGAGGAGGCAAGATTATGGAACTAATTATGAATAACCTTAATGTGATCTGGTTCATCTTGCTTTGTGTATTGTTTGCAGGTTTCTTCTTCTTAGAAGGCTTCGACTATGGCACAGGTATTCTTCTACCAGTCATTGGTAAAACTGACGTTGAACGTCGTCAAATGATTAATGCGTTAGGTCCTATTTGGGATGGTAATGAAGTATGGATGATCACTGCTGGTGGCGCATTATTCGCATCCTTCCCTCATGTATATGCTACATTGTTTAGTGGTTTCTACATGGCATTGTTCTTAATGCTTGCTGTACTTATCATGCGTGGCGTTGCTTTTGAATTCCGTTCTAAAAGTGCAAATCGCACATGGCGTAAAGTATTTGATTATTGTATTTTCATCGGTTCTATCGTTCCTGCCTTATTGTGGGGCGTAACAGTAGGTAACTTGATCCAAGGTACACCTATTGATGAAACGATGACATATGTTGGTACATTCTGGGATTTACTTAGCCCTTACACTGTATTATGTGGTGTTGCTTTCGTTTTAGTGTTTACATACCATGGTGGTTTGTTTACATCTATTAAAACAGCAGGTCCTATCTCTGAACGTGCACGTGCAGCATCTCTCGTTACAGGTGTACCTACTGCAATCGGTGTGATTGCGTTGATTATTGCATCCTATGTATACACTGATTTGTACAGCTCTATCTTAGCTACTATTTTCTGTGCCTTAGCTGTTGTTTGCTTCCTTATTTCTTGGGCTGCAGCACGTACGCGCAATACAAAATGGGGCTTTGTATTTAGCTCTCTTTCCGTTATTTTGATTACGGCTACATATTTTGCAGGTCTATTCCCTCGTATTATGGTATCTTCTTTGAACCCAGCGTGGAGTTTGACCATTACAAATGCATCTTCTTCTGAATATACCTTGGCATTGATGACTGCGGTTGCAGTGGTATTTGTACCAATCGTATTAGCATATCAAATTTGGGTATACTGGACATTCCGTCATCGTGTAACCGAAAAAGACTTACATTATTAATATAGGTACTTTCACCGATTGTGAAAGTTTGAGCCCTTTTGTGAGGCGTGCTGTAGCGGCACGCCTCATTTTTATGGTAAGATGAATGTAATATTGATAAAATTAGATTTAAAGGGGGTTAGATATGATACAGAAAACGGCACTTCGCGTCATTAAAAGTAAAAGGCTCGTATTATTGGCACTGATTATGTCTAGTATTTTACAAAGTCTTTCTATAGTAGGACAAGCTTGGCTTTTTGCCACATTAATACATAATTTGGTTTTTCTTGATCATACTGTGTTGGATGAATCTAATACAATTACATGGCTTGCGGTATTCATTATATTACGTTTAGTTTTTTCTTATATACAGGAACATGTATCGTCTAGTTTGGGCCATTCTGTTAAATCTATTTTGCGTAAAGAAGCGCTTGCGCATCTATTTAGATTAGGTATTCAACGAGGAGAATCTCAAGGTGATACGATACATCTCATTACTGATGGATTAGAACAAGTAGAGGCCTATGTTTCGAGCTATATACCTCAAATGATATATGCGATTATCATCCCACTAGTAATGGGGATTGCCATAATGGATACATTGCCTATTATTGGGGCTATTTTAATAGGTACAGTACCATTAATTCCATTGTTTATGATTTTGATTGGTAAACAAGCGGAAAAGATGAATCAAGAGCAATGGGATCGGATGAGTCTCTTATCAGGTCATTTTTTAGATGTATTGCGAGGCATTACCACATTAAAGGTGTTTGGTCGTGCAAAGGAACAAATACAAGTCATCAGTCGACTGTCTAATGAATTTAAAGACTCTACCTTACGCGTATTGCGTGTGGCTTTTCTATCTGCCCTCGTCTTGGAATTAGTTAGCACAATAAGTACAGCTATCATTGCGGTGTATTTAGGCCTTACACTATTAGATGGCGGTTTGGATTTTCTTCCTGCCTTCTTTATATTATTGTTGGCGCCAGAGTTTTATACACCTTTTAGACAATTAGGAGCTGCTTTTCACACCGGTATGTCTGGTAAAACTGCACTTGCTAAATTTGATGCTTTTATGAATATACCTATTGCATTACCTCGAGGTGGCAATTGTCGTATTCAAGGGACAATTGAATCCATACGCCTAGATAATTTAAATTATACCTATCCAGAAACAAGCAATGGTATAAAGCATATTACATTGCAGGTATGTTGCAATAAACCGATTATGCTTGTTGGTGAAAGTGGGGCTGGTAAATCGACAATTGCACGAATATTAGGTGCCTTTTTAGAGGCTCCTTCGAACAGTGTATATGTTAATGATATAGATCTATCAACTTGCTCTATGGATTGGTGGCGTACACAGGTTACGTATGTGTCTCAAAAACCTCATGTTATGCATGGTACGCTACGAGATAATATTGCCTTTGGACAAGATGTAAGTGATGACGAGATTTTAGAAGCAGCCAAACTAGCGGAGCTACATGATGTAATTTGTGAAAAGGGCTTGGATTTTGTCGTTGGTGAAGGAGGCATGGGACTTAGTGGTGGCGAATTACAACGTATTGCCTTGGCACGTGCTTTTTTACATGGTGGACAAATTCTTATTTTAGACGAAGTTACATCCCATTTGGATGTGAATACAGAAGCTCAAATCAGTTGTGCATTACAGCGCTTGATGAAGGATAAAATTGTTATTCTTGTGGGACACCGTATTCAAACGATGCAGTGGGCTTCTCAGTTATATGTGTTGCGTCAAGGTGAAATAATTGAGCAGGGAACCTATGAATCCTTGTTGGCACAGAATGGTTATTTTAAGGCGCTAGTAGATGCTGGGACTGGTTCGTTTGTAATGGATGATGAGGATGTGTCATATGTTTCTAAGCTTGAGGTTCCATTGCCACAACAACAAGAGGCATTGAGTAATAGTAAAGTCCCATATGAAGTCGATGAAACTAAGTATAGTGATATTGAAGGTTGGAAATTGTTGTTTTCCGTATTAAAACCTGCTCGTTGGTCCTTAGTACTTGCCTTAGTTTTCACTTCTCTGACCGTATTCATGAATGTGGGGCTTTTGAGCGTATCCTCTTGGTTACTGGCATCGGCTGCATTACAACCTGGTATCACTTACTTGAGTCTCGCTATCGTAGGTGTGCGCTTCTTTGGTATTAGCCGTGCTGTATGTCGTTATTTTGAGCGGTATACGTCTCATAAAATGGCATTTCAAGGTTTGTATGGGTTGCGTGTATGGTTTTATACCTATCTAGAACCATTGGCACCAGCTATATTTAAACGATGGGGCGCAGGGGATATGCTCAACCGAATTATGGCGGATATTGAAGTACTGCAATTCTTTTATTTACGCACCTTAATTCCTCCTGTAGCAGCCATTGTATTAACTATATTGGTATCCTTTGGTGTCGGTACTATAGATGCGCATTTATCAACGCTTGTGTGGTGTGCTGCACTGATGACAGGTGTTGTACTACCGTATGGCATATATCGTTATCATCGTACATCCTTAAATATGATCAGTCAGGTACAAGGTCACTTCAAGTCAACATTGACTGATACATTAGAAAGTTTAGAAGACATCATTAGTTACCATAATGAAAATCTAGTTATGGAACGTATGATGCAATCTATAGATGATGTAGAGTACCATAAGTGGCGTATTTCTAAAGGTATGAATTTAGGAAATACGATGTTTATTGCTATTGTACAGATTGTAGTTGTGTTAGCGGCCCTATTAGCAAGTAATGTATTAACTGGCCCTTGGGCAAGTGTTATGGTCGTAGTATGTGCCATTGGTATTCAAGCTTGGTTTGAAGCGCTGCAGCCCATGATTGTATCCGTTCATCATGGTTATGAAAGTTTAGTAGCGATTCGTCGATTGTTACAAATTAAGCATGCACCTCTGCCAATCAAGGATACAGGCTGTGTAGATTTAGATTCTATGGATACGATATCATTGAAACATGTTAATTTTGAGTATGATCACTCATCACTTATATATAAAGATTTAACATTAGATATACCAAAAGGACAGGCTGTTGCTATTGTTGGTGCTAGTGGGTCTGGTAAAACCACATTGTTTTCCTTGTTAGAAAGACTATATGATTACTCTGGCTATATTTCGGTAGGTCACAATGAATTAAAGAGAGTTACGATTGATTCTTGGCGAAACTTAATGGGGTCTATCACACAAGACACTTATCTTTTTCATGCCACATTGGAGGACAATATTCGCCTTGCCAAGCCGCATGCAAGTGCGGATGAGGTACAACGTGCTGTAGAACAAGCTGTTTTATCTGATGTAGTTACCCGGTTGCCAAAAGGCTTACGAACAATTGTAGGCAGTGGAGGGGTAGGCCTTAGCGGCGGTGAACGTCAACGTGTTGCTTTAGCTCGATTATTCTTGCGAAATCCTGAACTTATACTTCTCGATGAACCATTAGAGGGGCTAGACCAAGTAACAAGACGAAAATTACATAATGATATTCTAGCTTTCACAAAAGAAAAAACTGTTTTATATATTACACATCAGTTAGAAGGCTTAGAGTTGATGGAT
>OAUX01000971.1_pt1 | contig 9892 bp, 9 predicted proteins | sample 1501311 | NCBI WGS metagenome assembly OAUX01 (sample SAMEA2580066, study PRJEB22360) | human gut metagenome | reverse complement strand
TAGGTTCCATGATTTTGTTGCTCGGTGTAGGTTCTTGTTTATCCATGGCTATAGCTGGTAAACTTGTAGAAAGCTTTGGCTGTAAGCGAGTCGTTTTATTAGCTAGTTTTATCGGCATGTTGTCTCTGGCTATTGTTACCATGTGTTCTACAATTGTGACAACCACAATAGCATTATTTTTCTTTGGCATTGGCGTAGGCCTTAGTGGTGCTTCTGCTAATTTGCAAGCTATTTTAACGGAAAAGGTAAGTAAAAAGCATTTAATGGGTGCTTATCACGGTGGGTGGAGCTTAGGTGGTTTTGCAGGTGCCGGTGTATTGCTTGTTCTCTTAAAAATCTTATCTTTACCTGTTAATGAAAGTATTTGGGGCCTTCTCATCATACTCTTTATTGCGATGATCGCGGTTAGTCAATTTATGTTAACCTTTGGTCGTGATCCAAATGCAAAGGTTATGAAGAAGTCTAAAAGTCCGTTATCATTCCATCCAATTGCTATTATCTTTGGTCTCTTATCCTTTGTATCCTATTTGGTAGAAGGTGCGGTAGGGGACTGGAGTGCACTTTACTTATTTGAAGATAAAGGCATTGTTATTCAAGAAGCTGTCATGGGCGTTATGCTGTTTAATGGGACTATGTGTATTGGTCGCCTTCTTGGTAATACAATTGGTAAACATGTAACATCTAAACAAGTTGTTGTAGGGGGTTATCTACTAGGTGCTATTGCAATGGCACTCATCGTATTCCTACCTGGCCATGCGTCTATGTATACGTACTTATTATTAGGTATCTCATTAGCCATGGTTGTGCCAAATCTATTCTCTGCAATGGGGGAACAAAATGTAATTCCTATGACACAAGCAGTGGCCACATCTACCATGCTCGGTTATATGGGGATTTTGATGGGCCCTGCATTGATTGGATTCATTGCTCATGGTACGAGTCTTACCATTGCATTCATCGTCTTGACTGTATTGCTTGTTATCAGTGCCGGCATCGGTAAATATGCATATTATTTAATAAATAAAAATTGTGGTGTAGAAGAATAGTTTCTTCGTTTAAATGCTGCAAATAAAAAGAAGAGGGGCTACGATTCGTATGAATCGTAGCCCCTCTTGGTATGTTAGTAATCGATTAGCGGTCGCCGTTAAAGATGGAGTTTTTAACAAGAACGTAGTCTACTTTGCGGATAGCTTGTAATGTTGTGCCACCAGCGTAGGAGATAGCGGATTGCAAATCTTGTTCCATTTCGATTAATGTATCAAAGATAGAGCCTTTGGAAGGAATGAAGATTTTTTTGCCTTCTACGTTTTTACGTTCCCCTTTTTGGAACTCAGAAGCGGAACCGAAGTATTCTTTTACAGCTTGGCCGTCAACAATTTTTTCTTCCCCAGGAGATTCTTGGTGACCAGCAAATAGGGAACCAATCATAACCATAGTAGCGCCAAAGCGAATGGATTTAGCGATGTCGCCGTGATCGCGGATACCGCCGTCAGCGATGATAGGTTTTGTAGCTGCTTTTGCACACCAACGTACAGCCGCCAATTGCCAACCGCCAGTACCAAAGCCAGTTTTTAATTTTGTGATACAAACCTTACCAGGACCGATACCTACTTTTGTAGCATCAGCACCAGCATTTTCAAGTTCACGAACTGCTTCAGGAGTACCTACGTTACCAGCAATAACAAATGTTGTTGGTAAATTCTTTTTAATGTATTGAATCATGTCGATAACAGCATTAGAGTGACCATGTGCGATATCGATTGTGATATAATCAGGAATAAGGTTAGCTTTTGCTAATTCATCAACTAATGCGAATTCTTCTTCCTTTACGCCGATGGAAATAGAAGAATATAAGTTTTTTTCTTGCATGCGTTTTACAAAGTCAAGACGGCGTTCAGGTTGGAAACGATGCATGATATAGAAATAGCCTTTTTCTGCTAGTTTTTCAGCTAACTCTTCATCAATGATAGTTTGCATGTTTGCAGGAACTACAGGCAAGTTAAATGTACGATTACCTAGTTTAACATGAGTATCACATTCGCTACGGCTGTTTACGATACATTTATTAGGAATCAGTTGTACGTCTTCATAATCGAAGATGTTAGTTGTATTAATCATAGTTTCTATATCTCCTTTGAGGTATAATAAATTGAACCTGTACCATTATACTGAATTTATTTTCAATTTTCAATACATTCCGAATATTAAAACACTCATATAGTTATTATACAATTTTATAGGTATCTTGTCTGTACATTTTCTCTATGTTCAGCCCATTATATAAACATTATATTAATAGGAGGTTATTTTTATGGAACATTCCAAGACACGCATGATAGCAGAAGCCGGTGTAGCTATCGCTATTGCACAAGTATTATCGTTTATTACTCTTTTTCATATGCCACAAGGCGGTTCCATTAAGGCCGCTTCCATGGTGCCTCTCATGATTTTTGCATATCGCTGGGGTGGTACACGCGGTATTTGGGCTGGCATTGTATATGGCATACTTCATTTCTTGCTCGGTTTTAAATCATCTATCCATTATCTAAGCATCATCCTAGACTATCTTGTTGCTTACGGTGTTATTGGTGTGTGCGGGTATTTCAAGGACAATATGACAGGTCTTGTTAGCGGATCTATTGTTGCTATTGCGCTTCGTTGGTTTGCGTCCGTAATAAGTGGTGCTGTTGTATTTGCTAGTTATGCACCGCAAGGTCAAAATCCATGGATCTACTCTATGATTTATAATGCATCGTATATGGTGCCGGATGGAATTCTTAATATTGTTGTGTTGTTGTTTATTTACCAAGGGGTAAAAAGAGGGTTGAAACGCGGTGCTTAATTTAGGCGTAATTATTTTGGCTGGTGGCCTAAGTTCACGCATGGGATATCCTAAGGCTTTATTGCCTTGGACGAATGGTGAAAGCCTCATTTCTCATGCGTTGCGCAATGCATTAGAGCATGATGCTAATGACATTCTCATTTCTATCGGTGACGATGAAAGTCTAGGCCAAGCCATTCAGGCTAATATTATCGACACATTGTCGAATAAAGAGAAAGAAAAAGTTTCTATCGTTCGGGATTCTGTTCCTCGAAGTGGTCCATTAGGCGGATTATATAGCACATTGGCCGTAGGCAAGAGTCATGCTTATGCGGTGTTAGCTGTAGATATGCCGTTTATGGATTTTAATTTATATTACGATTGGCTCTACCAAGTAGAGGGCGATGACTGGCGTGTTATTGTGCCTGTTGGTGAAAGTGGACGCTATGAGCCTATGGCGGGGATATATAAGCCATCCATTGCTCCATTATTGCAAACTACTTTAGCAGGAGAGGATGTATCTTTGCAGCATGCATTAGATATTGTAGGACCTGTGGTAACCATTGATGCAGGTGATTACGGTCATCATTTACGCAATGTGAATCATATAGAGGATTATAAGTGGGCCCGCGCAGAGGCTGTTAATGCGAATCGTCATGTTCCACTTATCAGCGTAGTTGCTGAAAAACGTAAGACTGGTAAAACTACGGTGGTAACGCGACTAATTAAGGAATTAGAACAAATTGGTTTCTCTGTAGGCGTTGTAAAAAGCGATAAACATGGCTTTCACATGGATTATGAAGGAACTGATACGGATCTTGCTATGAAAGCAGGCGCCACGGCCGTAGCCATTGCAGGCCCCACGGAAACGGCCATACGCATACGCACCGAAAAACAATCTAATCTGTATGATTTGGTACAGCAATTACCTGTAGATATTGCTATACTAGAAACGAGATCTCAAGGGATATTTCCGATTGTAGAGGTAACCAGAGAGGGGTATACAGAATCACTGATATCCAGTGATATAGAACGCGTAGAGACCATAGAGGTTACTAAATTAGATCAATGCATACCAGCGTTAGTATGTCGAATACAAAGTATGATGAGGAATTTAGATGATAGCCGTTACTGTTGATGAAGCGCTTCATTTGTGGAATGAGGCTTTACGAGAACAACATCATAGCATTGAATCCATTGCCGTTGGCGACGCAAAAGGATGTGTGTTAGCCGAAGATGTTTTGGCACCTACCGATGTGCCCGCTTTTCATAAATCCGCAATGGATGGGTATGCCTTAGCATATGATCCTAATTGTGATACCTATATCGTCGATGGTATCATCGGCGCTGGTGTCGTGTGGGATAAGCCTGTAACTACTGGTCATGCCGTACGTATCATGACAGGTGCTCCTGTACCAAGTACTTGTGATACAGTTATTATGCAAGAACAGGTGAAAGGTACTGGCGAAGTAGGGGCTACAATTACTTTACAAGGTACGCAACAAAAGGGTAGCCATATTATCCCTCGTGGTGAAGAATGTTCCGCAGGGACCGTTGTCATACCAAAAGGCACAGAAATAACCTCTACGGTGCAGACAATTTTGATCGGCCTTGGTTGCATCGATGTGTCTGTGTATGCGATGCCACGTATACTGGTTCTTACATCAGGCCATGAAGTTATTGAGCCGGGCGAACCCTTAACTGCAGGAAAAATTTACAATTCAAATCGCATGATGATTTGTAGTTTACTTGCTGATTTAGGTTTTCGGCGCGTTACCCATTATCATGTGAGCGATGCACCGGATAGACTATACGCAGAAATTGAACGCGTTCTTGAACTCAGTGAACAAGCAGATATTATCATCAGCTCAGGCGGAGTATCTGTAGGTATGTTTGATACAATGCCTCTTATATATGAAAAGTTAGGAGCTAAAACCTTATACGGTCGTATCCAAATGCGTCCCGGTGCAGCCTCCTATGGGGCCGTTACGCCTAAAGGTCAACTTATCTTTGGTTTATCGGGAAATCCCGGTGCAGCCTTTAATGGTTGGCACCTATTAGTGGTTCCTACCTTGCGTAAATATAAAGGTATTAAAAATTGGTCCACCCCAGTACTTAATTGTGTAATGGATTGTGATCTATCTAAACGTAATGCCTTTGATCGCTACGTGCAAGGCAAGGTCATATTTGGTGATGGACAACCTCGTTTTGTGGCAAATCGTCACTTTAACAGTAGCAGCATGCTTGGATTATATACCGTTAATGCCTTAGCCTGCATTCCTCAAGGCGTACATGAGGTACATGAAGGAGATATATTTAAGGTATATTTGCTAGGCCTCTTACCAACAATATAATAAATTGCAAGGGACTCATGTATGAGTCCCTTTTTAAATTAGTACAGGCCTGTACTAATTTTGGAACCATATGTATAGGCTCGTTACAAATAGAACAGGCGTGTACTAATTTTAGGACTGCATGTATAGGCTCATTGCAAATAGAACAGGCCTGTTCTAATTTTGGAACCATATGTATAGGTCTGCTGCAAATAGAACAGGCGTGTACTAATTCTGAAACTATATGTATGGGCATGCTGCGAATACTACAGGCCTGTACTAATTTGTGGAACAGTATGTATCGGAATCGATATTAAAAAATAAAGATGATATTGACCGTAATTGAATGAATATATCATAATAAATGCATCCCTTGGATTTATTAGGGATGCATTTTTATGTTAGAAGATGAGGTAATTATGGATTACTTTTACTATACATATAAACATAATCATATAGATTTCAGTAGCCATATTTATAAGATTAGTACTTATCATTACAACTGGCATGGAGAAACGGAAATTCTTATTTTGCTAAAGGGCCGTATCGAGATGAGTTGTAATAGTGAGGTTTTCACAATGGAACCTCTCGACTCTATCATTATTTCTCCTCAAGTGGGGCACGCTACGTTGGCATTAGAGCAGGATACGACGGCATTGGTTATTCATGTAGGTAAGGATTTCTTTCAACAATTTGATCCGAACTTTGGAATGTATCAATTTGTGATACGCTCTGATAAGTCTAATCGGCATAATCCGTTCTTTACCTCTTTACGACATCACGCAGCCATGATGATGTTGATTAAGTCTAATGGTGAAAGCCCCATTAATCAGATGTGGTTAGAACATCACTATTTAGCATTAGCCAGCGAGGTATATGATGAGATTGATGCGGTTAAGTCGATTCATGGTAAGCCTGTTGATATGACAGTAGCTACCTTTGATAAGATGATTGCCTATATAGATAAAAATTATCAGCAAAAGATTGAATTAGAAGATATTGCCCAAATTGGTGGCTATAATGTGAACTATACATCTCAGTTCTTTAAACGCCAATTAGGCGTTTCCTTTTTAGAGTATCTCTTGCGGATGAGGCTAAGGGAGGCTACAGTTCGTTTAGCTAATTCTGATGATGGGGTTGCTCATATTGCAAGTAGTTGTGGCTTTGCAGATATTAAAGCCTTTAATGTTGCCTTTAAAAAGCACTTTCATACGACACCATCAGAATATCGTAAGCAAGCAAAAGAGTTAGGGCGTAAGACCAAATTACATGATTGGAAAGAGATTATATCTACACAAGAGGAAGATATTGTAGAACTACTACAATCTTGTTTGCCTTATGAACATGATTCTAGTTATAAGTTAAAGCTAGAGGAAGCGAATCAAAAATTACAAGTTGTTAGAGAACAGCTTGAGTCTGTTGTTAAAAAATTACAATCCTAATCTTAATTATTACAGCCATTGTAAATTGTTATAATTTTATGGTTTTGCGTTTTAAATTTAGGGAGATATACAATCATTAGGCATAGGTGATTTTGTATATTTGTTAATCCCATTAAAGGATATGGTGAAAGAGCACTGCTTTTCAATAAGTAGTGCTCTTTTTCGTGTTTATAGGTAGGTAAAATTGTATATTTTGTATGCGTTAAAATTTACTTATATAGGTGATTCATTATGATTTTATAGGGGGTTCACTCTCAAAAATCAACTTGTATATTGGATAGTTATATCCTGAAAAAAGAGTACAATGAAATCATCGAAAGGAGCTAAGGTTCCTAAACAGAAAAAATTAGCATCTAAATAATGAAGTCTTATTGGAGGTTTACGATGAGTACGAAAGAACAACAAGTACAAGAGATGACAAATGTCATTGCCAAGTTCATTGCTTATATGGCAAAGAAATTACCTGATGATGTGGAAGCTAAAATTAAAGAATTGGCAGCTGATGAAAAGAATCCATTAGCTAAAACAATTTATGAAACGATGCATAAAAATATGGACCTTGCGTATGAATTGAATCGTCCTTCTTGCCAAGATACAGGAGTATTGCAATTCTGGGTGAAGGTTGGTTCTAATTATCCATTAATTGGTGAACTTGAAGAAATCTTGCGCAATGCCACATATCAAGCTACGCAAGATGCGCCACTTCGTCATAACTGTGTAGAAACATTTGATGAATTCAATACTGGTAAAAATATTGGTCGCACTGCACCTTACATTACATGGGATATCGTACCTGATCGTGATGATGTAGAGATTTTCCCATATATGGCCGGTGGCGGTTGCTCCTTGCCAGGATCTGGTAAAACATTGATGCCAGGCGAAGGTTATGAAGGGGTAGCTAAATTCGTATTGGACTTGATGACAAGTTATGGTTTGAATGCATGTCCTCCATTATTGGTTGGTGTAGGTATTGCTACATCTATCGATACAGCAGCAACTATGTCTAAAAAAGCGTTGATGCGCCCTGTATCCTCCAAAGCAGATAATGAAAAAGCAGCGTACATGGAACAATTACTTGAAGATGGTATTAATGCATTACATCTTGGACCTCAAGGTATGGGCGGTGATAAATCCCTTATGGGTGTAAACATCGAACATGGTTCTCGTCATCCATCTGTAATTTCTGTAGCTGTTAACGTTGGCTGCTGGAACCATCGTCGCGGACATATGGTATTTGATAAAGACGGTAAGTACGAAATTCTATCTCACAAAGGAGTGACATTCTAATGGCTAAACATATTTTGACAACACCAATCCAAGCATCTGATCTTGAAGGGATTAAAGCAGGGGATATTATTTACTTAAATGGTCACATCACAACATGCCGTGATGTAGCTCATCGTCGTCTTGTTGAATACGGTCGTGAATTACCAGTAGATGTTCGTAACGGTGCCATTTTGCATGCTGGTCCAATCGTGCGTGACCATGGGGATGATAAATTCGAAATGATTTCCGTAGGTCCTACTACATCTATGCGTATGGAAAAATTCGAGTACGAATTTGTAAAACAAACTGGTGTACGCCTTATCGTTGGTAAGGGTGGTATGGGTCCTGAAACAGCACGTGCATGTAAAGATTTTGGTGCTCTTCACTGTGTATTCCCAGCAGGTAATGCCGTACTTGCTGCTACAGAAGTAGAAGAAATCGAATCTGCGAACTGGCGTGAACTAGGTATGCCTGAAACCTTGTGGACTTGCCGTGTAAAAGAATTTGGTCCGCTCATCGTATCCATCGATGCAGAAGGTAATAACTACTTTGAAAATAAAAAAGTAGAATACAATGCGAAAAAAGAAGAAGTGTTAGAAGAAATCTACAAACACGTAAGCTTCATTAAATAATCGAATTGTGAGATTTAACTTAATAGGGGGATTATACGGATTTTGTACAATCCTCCTTTTTTGTACCCTTTTTTAGGTATATTACACGTATTGGGAGGTATTTATGGATACGAGTGTAATGATAACTCTTGGCTTCTTGGTATTTGCCATCGTCATGTTTGCATGGGAGAAAATTCCATTATCTATTACTGCTATGGTTGTAGCAGTAGGTTTGCACTTAAGTGGAGTCTTATCTGCTAAAGAAGCATTCGCCGGTTTTGTAGATCCAAATGTCTTACTATTTATGGGTATGTTTGTTATTGGTGAAGCTTTCTTTGCAACAGGCGTAGCCGTAGGCGTAGGTAATGTAGTTCATAAGTTTGCTAAAACTGAAACATCTTTACTCGTTGCAGTTATGATGATTACAGGTATTTTATCCGGTTTCTTATCTAATACTGGTACAGCGGCTGTACTGATTCCTGTAATTATCGGTATTTGTAAAAAAAGTGGTTTTAAACAAACTAAATTGTTGATGCCTCTTGTGTTTGCCGCAGCTATGGGTGGTAATATTTCACTTATCGGCGCTCCTGGCAATATGATTGCGCAAGCGGGCTTACAACAAGCGGGCCTAGGCTCTTTTGGTTTCTTTGATTATGGTCTAGTAGGTTTACCAATTCTAATTGTTGGTACTATTTTCTATGCTACAATTGGTAAACGTTTCTTACCAGATGCTCCAAGTCATCAACCAGATGGTGCATTTGAAGGCAATGATGATTATAGTCATGTACCATCTTGGAAAAAATGGATTTCCGCCTTAGTATTGATATTAACAGTTGTGGCTATGATTTTTGAAAAACAACTAGGTGTAAAACTCTATGTAAGTGCTTGGGTTGGTGCTCTTGTGTTGGTGGCTACTAATGTTATTAGTGAAACCGCAGCGGTTAAATCCATCGATATGAAAACAATCATGCTCTTCGCTGGGTCTATGGCTCTTGGTGATGCAATGGTTAAAACCGGTACAGGTGCTGTTGTGGCAGATTTTATTGTTAATAACCTTGGTGCGAGCCCATCTCCAATTGTTGTATTAGTTGTTATTTTTGTACTTGGCGTATTCATGACAAACTTCATGTCCAACACTGCTACATGTGCATTGTTGGTTCCAATCGGTCTTAGCCTAGCGTCTCAACTTGGTTTTGATCCAAAAGCGGTTTTGGCGGCTATTGTAATTGCTAGCTCCTTAGCGTATGCTACTCCAATTGGTATGCCAGCTAATACAATGGTTTATAACATAGCAGGCTATAGCTTTATGGATTATGTGAAAGCTGGTTTACCGCTCATTGTGGTGTCTAGTATTGTTGCATTAGTATTATTGCCAATTTTGTTCCCGTTTTAATATAAATAATGTAATTTTATTAAATG
>OAUX01000962.1_pt1 | contig 9990 bp, 5 predicted proteins | sample 1501311 | NCBI WGS metagenome assembly OAUX01 (sample SAMEA2580066, study PRJEB22360) | human gut metagenome | reverse complement strand
TCTATAAAATAGTATTATATAGTTAATTAATTCCCTTTAACTCATTATTTGGAGGTTGCATATGTGTACTGGTTTAGAACCTGTAGCCCTTGCCGCTGGAGCTTCACTTCTTGGGGCGGCAGGTACGATTTATAGCGGCCAGCAGCAAAAGAAAATGGCGAACTATCAGGCCGCGCAGGCTGAAGCCGACGCCGACGCTGCAAAAGCCTCTGCCCGCGTGGAAGCGGATCGCATTCGTAAAGCCGGTCGCCAGCAGGCATCCGCTGCTAACGCAGCATTGGCAGCGTCAGGTGTTGAGACGGGAGAAGGAACGGCGCTGCGCGTTACGTCAGGAATTGCCGGAGACGCTGAACAAGATGCTTTCCAGACGATCCTGAACGGAAACAATCAGAGCGCCAGACTCAATGCGCAAGCTCAGGCTGACCGAATTAGCGGGCAGAATGCGGCTACTTCAGGATACATCGAGGCGGGTAGTTCTTTGTTGTCTGCCGGAAGTAAAGCGTACAGCGGCTGGATTACAGCGAAGGATAAACAAAAATGAAAATACCAACCGGTAATTTTGGAAACGTCCTACCTCAGGCGCAGGCCACCCGAGTCGATGTTGGTAATACCGGTGTAGTCGGGGACGCTGTAGCCCAGCTAGGGAGAGCGGGGCTTGGTGTCGCTGAGGATATCCAGCAGCGGCAGGAGCAGGATAACCAGAACGCATTACAGGCGTTAAGCTCCGCTGGTGGGGCGCAGGTCAATAAACTGCTGTATGACCCGGAAACCGGCATGACAGCAACCCGTAAAGGGATTAACGCTGTTGGCGCAACCAACGACACGCTGAAAGAATGGGACGCCTGGCGGGATAAGCAACTCTCGTTACTTCCACCAGCAGCCCGCCAGCGCGGTAAAATCCTCCTGACGGCCCAACGAGTGCAGATGGAGCGAACCAGCTTTGTATACGAGCAGGGGGAGCGCGACCGTGCGCTGCAGGAAACATACAACGCATCGAATAACGCCAGTGTCCAGAGAGAAAGCCTGTATTACGGCGACAAAATCAGTACCCAGCTTGAGGCTGGTTCCCGTAATCAGGGCATTGATGAATATGGTAGAGCGCAGGGATGGCCCGAAGAAAAAATAGCGTTCGAGAAAACGCTGTGGCAGCAGAAAGCAGCCTCTGGCGCATTTGATCTGTTTGTCAGCCAACAGAAACAATCCATGATGGGGCCGGGCGGCGCTCTCCCGACAACAGGAACACCAGACCTTAGCCAACTGGCATCGGCCAATATGTACGTCGAAAGCCGCGGGCAGCAGTTCCGCGCAGATGGTTCCCCTCTCGTCTCTGGTGCTGGCGCCGTCGGTGTCGCGCAGGTGATGGAGAAAACGGGTCCGGAAGCCGCAAAATATGCGGGGGTGGAATGGAGCCGCGAACGCTGGCTTAACGACCCCCAGTATAATCTGCAGATCGGTAACGCGTATTTCGAGCATCTGGGAAGCAAATACAGCAACAACCCGGTGCTTACGGTTGCGGCCTATAATGCCGGGCCGGGAATGGTTGATGACTGGATTAACGGCACCAATAAGACAGGTAAGAACGAAAGCCTGACGAAAATTGGCGATCCGCGAAAAGGTGAGATATCTGATGCCGGTTTCACATCCGCTATTCCGCTGAAAGAAACCCGCGAGCATGTTCAGAAAGTGTTGGGGGCTGCTGCCAGCATCCCGCCGGGCGCGACAATTGGTTCCATATCCCGGATGCCGTTCTGGAATAAAATGTCACCGCAGGATCAGAGCAGCGCCATTGATAAGATGTCAGCGCTGTACGACATGCGGGCATCCGCCGGCCGCGTCGCACTGCAAAGCAAAATGCAGGATGATCTTGCGCTTCTGGAAGCGGGCAAAAACGTTTCCCCGATAACGCCGGAAGCGTGGGCCTCCACCCTGCCCGTACAGGCGACACCGGCAGAGCGCATGCAGCTGGAGCAAACCTACCGCCATTATCAGCAGGCAATGAGCCTTCAGCCAGTCTATCAGTCCATCGTACAGGGAACGCCCCAGCAGGGGCTGGCCGCAGTGCAGGCATTGCAGCCACAAGAATCCGCCCCTGATTTTAAATACCAGCAGGAGCTGTACGCCACTGCACAGGCTAAGCTGACTCAGGTACTGAAAGCCCGCGAAGCGGATCCCGGCGGCTGGCTTGTGCAAAATGACGAAACAACCCAAAAAGCATTCTCAGCCTATTCAGCTAACCCTGAGCTACTGGGCGATTATGTGAAAAATGTCCTAATCCAAAAACAACGCTTTGGCATTAAAAGCGATGCAGTTTTACCCAAAGCGCAGGCGGAGGCTTTATCTCAGGCTCTGTTGCAGTCAACACCGGAAAACCAGTCAAGACTACTGGACACCATTCATAAAGGTACCGGCGGTGGCGCACCTTACATGGCCACGCTCAAGCAAATAGCGATAAATGCTCCCTCTGCGGCGGTCGCTGGCGTCCTGATGGATAAGCCTTCGTCGTTAATTGCTCAGGAAAACTGGATCAATCCTGATATCACGATTTCACCTTCGCAAGCGTCAAAAACTATTCTCGCGGGTTCTGCTGCACGAAAAGGGACTAAAGATGCAAAAGGGATGACGATGCCTAAAGAAAACGACATGCGGCTTGAGTTCTCCAGTGCTGTGCAGAATGCATTCGCCGGTGATGCTCAGGGAGCCGCAATGGCATATGAGGTGGCAAAGGATTACTACGCGGGAATAATGGCCCAGAAGGGGGATTACTCCGGTGTTCTGGATGATGATGTCTGGAAGCAGGCCGTTAATGTGTCAACTGGCGGTGTTCATGACTATAACGGCATGGGGTATGTTCTGCTGCCGTGGGGTATGTCGCCAGAGCAGTTTGATAAACAGGTCGATCAGGCGTGGCAAACACAGGTCACTGGTGCGGGAATCAAAGCACCGCCGGGGCAGTATGGCCTGCAAAGTTACGGTGACAGCCAGTATCTGGTTAAGCTCGGTGCAGGGTATCTGCTTAAATCTGATGGCTCTCCGGTAATACTGGATCTGACTCAGCAGCGTCAGCGCTTTATCGAGGGCATACCGCAATGAGTTATTTCGGATTAAATCAGTCGAATCAAAACCAACTGTCAGAAACAGCGGCATCCAGCCCCATTGGTTTAAAAAGTGATGTCGGTTTTTTCGATAATGCTGTGGGTGCCGGTGTATCAGGTTTGTATTCGGGCCTTGTGGCCAAACCGGATCAGTTACTTTGGGCGGGGATGGATAAAGTTGTTTCCCCTCTGTCCCGGTTTATTAATGAAAATACACCCGTACGGGATTCTTCTGAAGAATACATTGCCGAGCAGAGAAGGCTGGCAACACAGCAGGTTAAGCGTCTGACTCCCGATGCCGGTACAACCGGAACCGCGGGTCAGATTCTGTTTGGTCTATTTGATATGGGTGGTCAGGCTGTCGCCGGTACCGCAATTGGGGGCCCGCTGGGCGGTGCGGCGGCTGTTACCTCGCTTCAGGGATTTTCTGAGTTTGAGCGTCTGAGGTCGGAAGGCGTGGATTTATCAACGGCTCAGGATGTCGCGTTGATTCACGGTATAACGACCGGCGCCGGTACGCTGATCCCCATGAGTCTCGGTCTGCGTGCTGGTGGCGCGCTGGCGGAAGGTGTTGGCGCGCAGATATCCAGAACGGGCGAGAATGCGTTACTCAATGCCGGTGCTGCCGTATCGCGTGCTGCACCTGACGTAGCATATGCTGCGGGTTCTAACCTTGCGTTTGGTATGGCGCTACGCGGAATGACGGCAGAAACCCTGCGCAACGCCGGTTACGATGATATGGCCGGTCAGTACGATGTTTTTGATCGCCAGGCGATGGCGATTGATGCAGTGCTCGGCGTTGCGTTCGGCGGTCTTGGCCGCTTTGTTAACTCCCGCGGCGAGAATGTTCGTGCGTCGGCGTTTGCCCCGTCCGATGTCGATGCGGCGCTGGCGGCTAATGCAGCCCACCATGCAGAAATTGATATTGCTCCCGGAATACCGGTCAATGTTCTGTCACGGGATGCGCATGCTCAGGCATTACAGCAGGCAATGCGCAATGTCAGCGAAGGTAATCCCGTCGATGTGGCCAACATTGTCGACTCAGCAGCATTCAGCGAGATACCCGGGCGCCGCAGCCTGATTGCGCAGTCTCTGGATGAGGTGCTTTCCAATGCGGAGGAAGGAACCGCAGCCCGTGCGGCAGATACGCGCCGGCTTGAAGAGCAGGCCGCGCAGTTGCTACCTCGCGGCGAACGTCAGGTTTACCAGTCTGAAGTGGCTAACAGCCAGCGCCTTATTGATAACCTGACTGAGCAGCGCAATCAGCTCCTCTCCGAGGAACCCGCGGGGAACGGCAAAGCGCTGGCACGTGCGAGAGCCGACAAGCAGGGGCGCCTGCGAGACCTTGACCAGCGAATTACAGAGGCGCAGGGACGTCTTGAGTTTTCGCGTAATACGCTGGCACCCCATGAGCCCGGCGGACAATTCTATGAGGCGCGCGCCGAACTTTCCCGCAGACGGCAGGCAGAAAGCGATCTGAATGCACAGGCGCTCTCATATTACAAAACGGCCGAAGTGCGTAGCGCTGATGAAGCTGCGCCACCCGATACCTCTACTCATATCCGTAATAGCGACCAACAGCGCACACAGAGCGAAAGCGAAACGGGCGACATTGATGTGAAAGCTGCTGAGGAATCGCTGACCACCGCCCCCGACATGATGATCACCACGCTGGATGATGAAGGTAACCCTCAGTCTCGCCCTGCTCGTGAATTGCTTGACGAGGCGAATCGTGAAAATGAACAGGCTATACAGGATTCCGGCCTTTTTGATGTCGCAGTTGCATGTTTCTTAAGGGGATAATTTATGCGTCAGGAATGCATTCAGGCAGTACAACAGGCAGCGCAGCGCACTCTGAGCGCTCGTGAAATTCAGAATATTGAAGACCGTATCTACAGAAACATGCGATCACTGGCGCGTAACGACCCTGCGTCGTGGCGGATGCTGTCCGAGGCCGAACGTCTGCGCCGGGCCGGGCAGCTTGCCGCCGATGAGTTAAAGCAAGAGGCTGCGTTAAAGAAACGTCGTGTTGCGTTAACTATCACCGCCCGCCAGCGCCTTGATTCATTTATTAATAATTACAAAGGGAAAGACGGAAAGCTGGAGGCACTGAATCGCACGATAGCTTTTCACGCTGACGGCAAAGCAAATTTTCTGTCCGTTGAATCCCGCGGGAAGGCAACGCGAGATTATGCGCTCAGTCAGCTGCAGGAAGCATTTGAAGTTGTTGATCCTCGATACTTCGGCCTGTTCGAAGATGAAAAAGGCGTTCGTGATCTGGTTTATGAAATTCGGGGGAAAAGTACGGGGAATGCTAAAGCCCGGGCAGGTGCAAAAGCCTGGAAGGATGTTACTGAATTGCTCCGCCGCCGGTTTAACGATGCGGGTGGCGACATCGGGCATCTGGATGACTGGGGCATGCCTCAGCATCATTCAATGGAAAAAGTTGGCAAGGTTTCCAAGGATAAGTGGGTCAGCGACATCATTGGGAAACTTGACCGAAAATATTATACCAAAAGCGACGGGCAGCTGATGTCCGATACTGAACTGACGGCGTTTTTGGGTGAGGCATACGAGACTATCGCTACTGGTGGTTTAAATAAACTCAGCGATACAGGTTTGCGTATTTCCGAGGCGAGAGCCAACCGGGGAAATGCTTCCCGGCAGATCCATTTCAAAGATGGTGAGGCGTACCTTGAATATCAGCGTCAGTATGGCGACCGTTCGTTGTGGGAAATTATGGTGCATCATCTGGAAAGCATCAGCAAAGATATTGCGCTGGTGGAAACTTACGGGCCGAACCCGGATCACGTATTCCGTTCTATTCTCGACGAAGTAAGGGCGGAAACTGCTGTCGCGAACCCGCGACGCGCCGGCCGGGTTAAGCGCCTGGCTAACAGCACCGAAAATCTTTACAACTTCATTTCCGGCAAGACGCAACCTATAGCGAATCCGCATATCGCCAGATGGTCTGACAATATCCGTAACTGGCTGGTGGCCAGCCGTCTTGGCTCCGCCCTGCTCGCATCCTTCTCTGATCTCGGCACTATGTATCTGTCAGCAAAGGTCACTAATCTGCCAATGAACCAGCTATTCCGTAACCAACTGGAGGCGATGGACCCGACGAATCGTACAGAACTGGCGCGTGCTCGCCGGGCCGGACTGGCGATGGAATCATTACTTGGCAGTGTAAACCGATGGGCGATGGATAACATGGGGCCGTCTGTTTCGCGCTGGTCGGCAACGGCGGTAATGCGCGCCAGTGGCCTGACTGCATGGTCTGATGCGCACAAGCGTGCGTATGGCGTCACGATGATGGGCAGTATCGGGGATGTGGTGAGGCGAACGCCAGATCTTCGCAGTCTCGATGACAATGATTTTCGTATTCTGAAAAGCAAAGGCGTGACCGAACAAGACTTCGCTATCTGGAAGCTGGCCGATCAGGAAGACTGGGGGAACGGTAACACCACTATGCTGACGCCGGAAAGTATCATGCGCATTCCTGATGCAGCATTACAGCATATTGGCCCCCCTGAGCGTGTCAGATTTGAGGCTATGCGCCGTCTGCTCGGTGCAGTGTCGGAAGAAGTTGATATGGCCGTGATTACTCCCGGTGCGCGTGAGCAGATGGTTACCGGTTCAGGTATTCAGCGAGGTACATGGAAAGGTGAGCTAACCCGCAGCGTGTTCCTGTTTAAGTCTTTCCCGATCTCGGTGGTGATGCGCCACTGGTCACGTGCAATGGGTATGCCTTCCGCTGGTGGTCGGGCCGCATACATTGCAACTTTTATTGCCAGCACAACTATCCTCGGAGCGTTGTCACAGCAGTTGAACGATATGGCATCTGGGCGTAACCCGCGGGATATGGTTGGAGAGGGGGCGGGGAAATTCTGGCTTGGTGCATTGCTTAAAGGTGGCGGGCTTGGGCTGTATGGTGATTTTCTATTATCCGATCATACTCGCTATGGTGGCGGCGCTCTGGCGTCAATGCTTGGCCCGGTCGCTGGTCTGGTTGATGATGTGGTTAAACTGGGGCAGGGAATACCGCTCAACGCCGTAGAGGGCAAACCAGAACAAACGGGGGGTGATTTGGTGAAACTTGGTAAAGGGCTGATACCCGGCGCTAACTTGTGGTATGCAAAAGCGGCTCTTGATCATATGATTTTTAACCAGTTGCAGGAATATTTTTCCCCGGGTTATCTTCGTAAGATGGAACAGCGTTCCCGCAAAGAGTTTAACCAAACATACTGGTGGCGACCACAGGATCCGTTGCCTAATTAGGGGAGAACATGAGTCAGATTATATTTATCGTAATAATTTCAGGAGCTTTCCTGTGTTACTCCTATGCCTTCGATAAAAAAGGATTCAACCTGGAGCCTCAGGCTCGTGCTGCGGCGTGGTTTGGCTTTGTCGTTTTTGGTCTCGTTTTGCTTGGGCGCTTAGTTGGAAATTAAGCGACTTGCGGTCAAATAGCAGTGCATAAACTATGCGGCAGTTTTTATATCAGTACGCCTATCAATAAGAATCGGTGCAGTGAAAATCTGTACCGTTTTTTTTTTCGCTGAGACCTGTATTTTTGAGGAAAAAGCAGCTGACTACATCAGGGCAAGCGGCAATGTTCGCGGAAAAAGTGAAACTGAATGGTGAATGAAAAACACATTGAGCTTTATAGGCAGAACACATCAAGCCTGCCTATCCATAGGCAGAACACACCTTATCTGCCTATAAATAAGATATAGACATTTTGATACTTGTGTCGATGATGCTTCAGACGGTTTCATAATCGTTATAAAACCGATTTTGGCCAATCGCAATCAGCTTCATCGTTGTTGGTTTGGGGGCTGTTTGGGTGTTATTTGGCATTCCCGGTCATGGCTAAAACCATTAACCCCCTATACGTACACAAAATCACTTATCCCATTTGTCCCACTTGTCCCAAAATTCATAACCATGTGATTTATATGAACATTAAATCTTTATCTGGGATAAGTCACCCGCGTTTTGGGATAAGTCGCCTGATTTTATACTTGTCCCAGCCAACTGAGAGGGAAGTTGTCCCAGAACCAACACGACTTATCCCAGAAATGCTGATACTTGTCCCAATTTTATCCCAATTCAATAATGTAATTCATTATAAAAACAATATGTTAATCAGTAATTGCATGCTATGGGATAAGTGGGACAATTATTTTTACGCGCACATGTGTATTACTCCGTTTCTGTTTCCTCTGATTCTGGGGCAAAAAGTAAAACGTACGCCCACGGTCTGGCGTTGTTGAGATGTTTAAGCCGTGGCGTTCTTATCTGCCAGTTTTTACCACTGGTGGGTTTTTTGAGCATTCCGGCTTCATGGAGTATTTTCGCAGTGGCGTCTTTGTTGTGGCCCCCAGCGACATGTTTTTTAAACGGCGCGGGCAGTACATAAAACAGCATAGGATCGTCAAAACGTTCTCCGCTGTCCCGATACCCCATCAGCTCTGTGATCGGTAAATCTCGCGGATCATAATTCAGTGGGGCAAACCGGCTCATGCCATAAGCGTTGAGAAACTCTTCCGCCTGCTCAATAATCTGCTGGTGTTCTTTGTTTCCGGTACCGAACTCTTTCACCCATGCATTGAAGTTATGCTGAATCGCATCCCGGCAACGCTGCGGATCCCAGCCAGTAATATGGCCAGACAGTAATAGCGCAGCTTCCATCACAGCAAAGCGTTCCGCAACCCGGTGAACCTGTTCACCATAGCTTTCCGGGATTAACCCGCGCCAGCGTTCACGTGCTGTGACTGCGGCCTCCTGAGCCTCCTGCTGGTGGTCAGCAAGCCATCGCACCCATTCACGGCCGGCGGCACCATGGTTAACTGTCCAGGCATCGCGTAATGCATCAGCGTGAGCCTTACCAGAAGGCAAACCATGAAATGCGGTGGATTTCTCCAGCGGCACATTTAGCAAGCGTACCAGTTGCCCTGCTTTGGGCTTCATTCCATTACTGAGCAGGAAGGTTTCGATATCCATTTCACCGGTACTCACTGCAACAGTTCGCCAGCGCTTTAACTCCCGGTTTCCGCCTTCTCTAGCTCCCTGCAGTTTTCCAGACCCGTTAAAGAGCGTATAAGCGGATGTGGCAACTGATTTAGGGTCTGCTCCCTGACCAACCTCATCCAGCGCCAGTAACCCGTCATGGTGAGCCTGTGCTTCGTTAGCAATACCCAACGCCGTACCGTACCAGGTGAGCCGCAACATATCGGGGTTGCCATAAAGACTACTGGCAATATTCGCTGTTGTTGTTTTACCTGCGCTGGATTGCTGAAAGAAATGCACCCCGAAACCATCCGCGCCCACCAGCCCCACCAGTGGTGCAGCCAGAGCAGCAGCAACGCCCAGCATCATGGAATCATTGCCTTCCACCAGCGCGGCCACGGATTCGCGCCAGCTTTGCGCGGTACCCGATACGGTGTAACCGGATGCCGTCGCACTTCGACCATGAAAAACCACGCGTTTATCACTGCCACCAATGATTTCACCGTCAGGCATGATGTATACGCCGTGCTGCCATCCTGACAGCGTGGCAACGTTCCACAGTTCACCGGTATCACTGTCCGTCAGATGGTCTGCGAGAATGGCCCGCAGTTGCGGCTTGGCGGTAACACGCAATCCCCGGTTGCTCAGACGTGCCCAACCTTCGCGGTTGCCGATATCACCAGCCGGGATCGCTTCCGTGCGTTCCGGCCGGTTTCCGGTGGGTTTCCAGCTCAGTATCACAAAATCAATACCGTCACCTTCACCAGTTCCCAGCACTTCGACTTCTCCGCACAACCACTGGCCCGGGCGGATCACCTCGCCAGACTGCCTGTCGATTTTCGGTGTGACCCAATACAGACCGCCAGCACGGGACTCAACACAC
>OAUX01000958.1_pt1 | contig 10009 bp, 8 predicted proteins | sample 1501311 | NCBI WGS metagenome assembly OAUX01 (sample SAMEA2580066, study PRJEB22360) | human gut metagenome | reverse complement strand
AGACCGCGTAGCTGCGCACCCATGCCAAGGAAGCCAAGAGCGGCCATATCGAGAATGGCGTTAGAGAAGCCCAGCGACGCCTGAACAATCAGCGGCGCAAGGCAGTTGGGAAGAATGTTGATGAACATCTGACGCATCGCCCCCGCGCCCGCCACCCGAGAAGCGGTCACGTAGTCGCGGTTGACTTCCACCAGCACCGCGGCGCGGGTCAGACGCACGTAGTGCGGCAGGGCGACAAAGGTTAGCGCCAGCGAGGCGTTGACGATGGATGGGCCGAAGATGGCCACCAGCACCAGCGCCAGCAGCAGGCTCGGCAGGGCCAGCATAATATCGACAACGCGCATAATGACCGAGTCAACCACGCCGCCAAAATAGCCAGCAATCAGGCCGAGCACCACGCCGAGGATCAGCGACAGCACCACCACCAGACAGCCAACCAGCAGCGACAGGCGTGCGCCGTACATCAGGCGCGACAGGATATCGCGACCGACGTCATCGGTGCAACGCCTCGGCGGGGCCGAGCAGGGGGGTTACGCTGCCGCCTTCCTGCCAGAACGGCGGGGCCAGCAGCGCATCGCGGAACTGATCCGCCGGGTTATAGGGCGCGATGAAGTTGGCGAAGACGGCGATGATAATCATCACCGCGACGTAGGCCAGCCCCACGACGGCGCCTTTGTTGCGTTTAAAATAGTGCCAGAACTCCTGCAAAGGGGTCATTGGCACCGGTGCGGCGACAACTTTATTTTCAGTAACTTGTGACATGATGGCCCCTTACTTCTTATGCCGAATACGCGGGTTCACCACGCCGTACAACAGGTCGACCAGCAGGTTGACGAGAATAATCATCGTCGCCACCAGCAGCACCCCGCCCTGCACCACCGGATAGTCGCGGCGCTGCAGCGCATCAATCAGCCAGCGGCCAAGGCCCGGCCAGGAGAAGATGGTTTCGGTCAGGATAGCCCCCGCCAGCAGCGTACCGACCTGCAGGCCGATAACCGTGACCACCGGCAGCATCGCGTTGCGTAAAGCATGAACGACAATCACCCGCATCCGCGTCAGGCCTTTCGCGCGCGCGGTACGGATATAATCCTCGCCCAGCACTTCCAGCATCGACGAACGGGTCATACGCACGATCACCGCCAGGGGAATCGTCCCCAGCACCACGGCGGGCAGGATCATATGCATCACCGCATCAATAAAGTCGCCCGGCTCGCCCCAAATCGCGGTATCGATCAGCATAAATCCGGTCAGCGGCAGGGTATCGTCAAGGAAGACGGTATCGCTGATACGTCCGGAAACCGGCGTCAGGTTAAGCTGTACCGACACCAGCATGATCAGCATCATCCCCCACCAGAAGATAGGCATGGAATAGCCGGTCAGCGCGAGGCCTACGGAGGTGTGGTCGAAGATAGAGCCACGTTTGACCGCCGCCAGCACACCCACCGGGATCCCGACGATGATGGCAAAAATCATCGCGCAGACGCCCAGCTCCATGGTGGCCTTAAAGCGCGGCACGAACTCTTCCCAGACGGGAATACGGCTTTTCAGCGAGATGCCCAAATCACCGTGCATCACGCCCCAAATATAGTTGACGTACTGCTGCCACATTGGCTTATCGAGGCCCATTTCGGCCAGCAGCTGCGCGTGACGTTCAGGGGAAATACCACGTTCGCCCGCCATAATCATCACCGGGTCGCCGGGGATCATATGAACGAAGGCGAAAGTGAGAAGGGTAATACCGATAAATGTTGGGATGACAAGTCCCAAACGTCGGAGAATGAACTGCAACATAACCCGGATTCTCTCTGGAGACGGCCCGCCTGGTGACAGGACGTCTGTATTGCTCACAAATGTCAATTCCCTCTCCCCAAGGCGGGGAGAGGGGAAACACGCTGTTATTATTCGATAGAGACGTTATCGAAGTGGTGTTTACCTAATGGATCGACCACGTAGCCTTTGACCTCTTTACGCACCGGCTCATAGACGGTGGAGTGAGCGACAATCAGCGCCGGAGCCTGATCGTGCATCACGACCTGAGCCTGTTTGTACAGCTCAATGCGTTTGTTGTGGTCATCGGTGGCGCGAGCCGGCTGAATCAGATCTTCAAACGGCTTGTAGCACCAGCGGGAGTAGTTAGAACCGTCTTTTGCCGCCGCGCAGCTGAACAGGGTGGCGAAGAAGTTATCCGGATCCCCATTGTCGCCGGTCCAGCCCATCATGACGGTCTGGTGTTCGCCCGCTTTCGCCCGCTTCAGGTATTCACCCCACTCGTAAGTGACGATCTTGGCCTGGACGCCAACTTTAGCCCAGTCAGCCTGAATCATCTCAGCCATACGGCGCGCGTTCGGGTTATACGGACGCTGTACCGGCATTGCCCACAGGTCGATGGTGAAGCCTTTTTCCAGACCGGCTTCTTTCAGCAGCGCTTTCGCTTTCTCTGGATCGTAAGTGTAATCTTTAATGTCGTCGTTATAGCCCCACATGGTCGGCGGGATCAGGTTCTTCGCGGCCTGGCCTGCGCCCTGGTAAACGGCTTTGATAATCGCTTCTTTGTTTACCGCGTAGGTCAGCGCCTGGCGAACTTTGACATCATCCAGCGGCTTCTTCTCGGTATTGAAAGAGAGGTAGCCCACGTTCAGGCCCGGCTGCTCCAGCAGAGTGATGTTCTTGTCTTGCTTCATGCGCGCGATGTCTGCCGGATTCGGGTACGGCATAATCTGGCATTCGTTTTTCTGCAGCTTAGCGTAGCGCACGGAAGCATCAGGGGTGATGGAGAAGACCAGGCGATCGATTTTCGGCTTGGCGCCCCAGTAGCCCGGGAAGGCTTTATAGAGAATACGGGAGTCTTTCTGGTACTGCAGCAGTTGGAACGGGCCGGTACCGATTGGGTTGAGGTCCACTTTCTCCGGCGTACCGGCTTTCAGCATGTTGTCGGCATACTCTTTTGACAGAATAGAGGCGAAGTCCATGGCGAGATCGGCAAGGAACGGCGATTCCGGACGGGTCAGCACGAACTGGACGGTATTATCGTCCACTTTCTTCACTTCGCTAATCAGGTCAGGTAACCCCATGCCTTCAAAGTATTCATAGCTGCCGCCAGACACTTTATGGTACGGGTTGTTGGTATTTTTTTGTCTGTCGAAAGAGAAGACAACGTCATCGGCGTTCAGCGTGCGAGTCGGTTTAAAATCTTTATTATCCTGCCACTTCACGTCTTTACGCAGATGGAAGGTATAGGTTTTCCCGTCTTCGCTAACTTCCCATTTCTCAGCCAGGCCCGGAATCACTTCCGTGGTGCCGGTTTTGAATTCTACCAGGCGGTTATAAATCGGGACTGAGCTGGCGTCATAGGTGGTACCAGAGGTGAAGAGCTGCGGGTTAAAGCCTTCCGGCGAACCTTCTGAACAATAAACCAGGGTCTTCGCTTGTACGCTTGCTGCAACGGTCATGGCAACCAGGCTCAGACCAAGCTTCAGCATCCCTGATTTTTTCAAGGAAATACTCATTATTCTGCTCCAAATGTGATGTTGTTTGCATATATCCGCCAGACCTTTATTTATGTTTTACCCGGTCCGGTCGGTGGTGCCCGAAGGCATTGAGAGAGATGGGGATTCCTTTCGCAAAAACGACTGAGTTGCAGTACGGATTCTCCATGAAATGCCCCTCATGCCCTACAATCTGTCAACAGAATGGGGAAACGTCAATACAGCCAACCTGGTTTTACATCCGGGGTGAGAATCGGCAGGCAAAGATTAAAAAAAGTGCAAAGCGCTATTTCCAGCAGAGAAATTTATGCTAGCGGCAAGTACGCAGAATAAACGCCTTAATATTTTCCGGCAGCCAGTGATAAGCAATTATGCCAAATGGTAAAAATTTCTTGCGATGTGACCAATATGTGAGCGATAAATAGCGTGAACGTTAAAACGCACAGCGGAAAATGCTGAAGTTATCCATAAGCTTCGCGAAAAAAGATCGGAGTATATATAAAAAAATACAATGGAAGATGTCACAAAACAGGGAATTGGCGGCAGGAAAGGGTAATGGGCGAGTTTTCTGACACTCTTAGGTAGAGCGCATTTTCCCGGAGGCGGTGCTGGGCACCTGTACCGGCGACAGACGCAAAAAAGCCTGCTCGTTGAGCAGGCTTTTCGAATTTGGTCGGTGATAGAGGATTCGAACCTCCGACCCCTTCGTCCCGAACGAAGTGCGCTACCAGGCTGCGCCAATCACCGAATGCGGGCGCATCTTACTGCTGCGATACACACCCGTCAATGCCTTATTATGAAAAATTCGCTCAAGCGGCGAGAAACTCGCCACTCTGCTACTCCTTCTTCGCCGCAGCGTCAGGAACGTGGCACCAGTTGTTATATTGGTTAATCCCGCCGTCCGGCGAGGTATAGCCAAGACAGCCCATAATGGTGTCATACAGCTCGACGTGACGACGCGGTACCTTCATTGCCGCCTGCTGTTTCAGGCGCGCAAAGGAGGCTGCGTGGTCAGGCGACTCCAGATACTTATCCGACATCCACACCAGCATCGGCACGCGGAACTGCTCCGGCGGCGCCATCTTGCGCGGCGTCCCGTGCAGGTGTTCGCGCTCGTTGATGGACTCGCCGTGGTCGGCTGCATAGAAAACAATCGCCTTCTTATCCCGCAGCTGATCCAGCACGCTGACGATAAAGTGATCGACGTAGGTCACGCTGTTATCGTACGAGTTAATCAGCTCAGCCTTCGAGCATTTATTATCGACGCCAACGCACTCCGGCTTCCATTGGGCAAAGCTGCGCGGATAGCGCTGGGTATAGTTAAAGTGCGACCCTTTGGTATGCAGAATAATCAGGTGCTTACCACTGGGATTCTTCGCCAGCCCGCGCTTCATTTCATCTACCAGCAGCATGTCGTCAACGCTCTTGCCGCGGTTACTCGGCTCAGCGCCAATCTGCTCGCGATAGGCGATGTTGTTCGCCATCGTGTTGCTGTAGAACCACATCTCGCTCTGCATGGCGTACAGGTTGCCGCTAAAGCCAAGCTGGTGGAGGACGGCAAAGACGTTCTGTTCTTTCAGCGTCCGCTGCGGGTTATCATCCGCCCCGCCCTGACGAACGAACATACAGCGCAGCGACAGCTTAGTGGCGGTATCGCAGGAGTATCCGCGGAAAGCGACCAGGTTTTTCTCCTGCGCCAGCTTAGGCGTGGTATTGCGGTTATAGCCCAGGATGCCCATATGGTCCCAGCGGGTAGTTTCGCCGATGATAAACACCACGTAAGTATCATCCAGGCCTTGCGGCGCAACGTAGGTGAATTTTTTCGCCGGATTGATCAGGGATTTATTATCGGAAGACTCATCCACCTGCGCCCACGCGTAAAGCCCCAGCGCTGAGAGCCAGTTAGACGGCAGGTAGGAGTTAGCCACCACCCCGCCATAGCTTGGCAGATCGACTTCGGAACTGCGCTCGAAGTTCTTCTGGCGAACCTCCAGCAGACGAATTGGCCCCCAAACCATCAGGCCAGCCAGCAGCACGATAGTAATATTCTTCATCCGCTGGCCGGGCGTACGAATTTGACGCAGCAGCGTGAAGCGGCAGCGGTTGCTCCAGATAAGCACCAGCGGCAGCGCGCTCATCAACACCAGCCAGAGAATCAGGTGCCAGCCGATAACTTCTCTGGACAAGTCGATGTCAGTGGTCATCACCGAGGCAATAATCCCGTAGCCGATCACCACGTTCAGGAAGGTCATGTAATAGCTGGCGGCGGCGGAGAATAGTACGACGATGGTCGCGAGGATGCGCCAGACCCGGCGGCCAAACAGCGACAAAATACGCAGCAGAAAGAAGGTGACCAGAAAGGTCCCAATCAGCTCAACTGCACCTGAGAGTCCTTTCCAGATGGTAAACTCCTGAGCGTACCCTTCAAAGCGGCGGAAGAATACGGCAGCGTTCATAAACCAGCCGATGTACAGCGCCAGCCAGATACTGAGCTTCAGCTGCGTCATCGTTTTAATGTATTTCATGCAAAAAACCTGGAAAACGAAGAGATAAAACCGCCCGACTTAAGCGATATAAGTAAGCAGGTTAATAAAGTGCGTTTAGCTTGGTTATAAGAAACCTCTACAAAGCGCGATAAGTAGACCACAGCGGAAGGAAAAAGTATCAGGAGGGAATGTGATCCAACCAAACATTTACAAAACATTTGGTTGGATTGGCACTATTAGCTTAGGTAATTAATCATCGGGGCCGTGATAACGCCCGCTTTCAGGCATGAGCCTGGTGGTAAATTTCGCTTTTCGGCTGGCGAATCGTCGTCGACAGCGCCAGGGAAAGAATCAGCAGCGCAAAGATGACGCAGAAGGTCACGTAGAAACCGCCGAACAGGGAAGCAATCAGCGAACCGCAGATGCTGCCGATACCGAAACCGAGATAAATCACGCCGTAGTTTTTCGCCAGGTTATTGAGGCCAAAGAACTCGCTGACCAGCGATGGGAAGACGGTAATCGTGCCGCCGAAGTTAAAGGCCACGCAGGCGATGGCGGCGAAGAAAGTCGTGGCGTTCAGCGGCGCGAACAGCAGCGCTGCCATACCGATAAGCGAAACGACCTGTCCGATGGTAATCACCCGGATGCGCGACATTTTATCCGACAGAATGCCCAGAACCAGACGGCCGCTCAGGTTAGCGATAGAAATCACCGTCACCGCGTTGGCTGCCGTCGCCACATCGAGATGCACCATCCCCTGGGCAATATCTTTCGCCACGCCAATCACGTACAGGCCGCTCATGCAGGCGGTCAGGAACATCACCGCCAGCATCCAGTACTGAGGTTTACGCATCGATTCGGCGAGGGTGAAGTCGTTTTCGACCACGCCATTGTTCGCGGAGGCGGTGTGGTTCGGCGCGTCTGTCATCAGCGTCGCGCCAAAAACGATCATCACCAGCACGATTGCGCCCCAGATAATAAAAGTTTTTTCCAGACCGACCGTCGCCAGCAGATGGGAATCAATAAACTTGAAACCCAGGCTGCCGAGCCCGTAAGCACCGATAGAGAAAGCAGAAATCAACCCCTTACGTTCCGGGAACCATTTGACGCAGTTCGACAGCGTCAGCAGATAGCCGGCGCCGTCGGCCAGCCCGACCAGAAGGCCCGCGCTCAGCCACAGCATCATCAGGCTGTTTGAATGCGCGGTCAGGAAGAATCCGAGGCCCAGCAGAACGCCGGACGCCATGGTGACGCGTTTGACGCCGAAACGTTCCTGTAATTTGCCCGCCACGGATGAGGAGAGCGCCAGGCCGAGGCTTAACAGGCCGAATGAGAACGCCACCTGGCTGACCGGTTCGTCCAGCTTGGCGGAAAGCGAACTATTGAACAAACTCCATGTATAAACCGATCCCAGCGCAAATTGCGTAATGATAGTGCCAAGCAGCGTAAGCCAGCGGGTGTATTGACGGTTTGCAGCGTTCATAGCAGTTGTCCTGAATAATTAACTGCCGCCACCATAACGAAGTCCCCTTTAAGGCTGGGGAAAAAAGGCATGAACTGCCGTCACCGCGGAATGAAATGCACTAAAGGCGGAATGAATGACAGTGAAAAATATTCACGCCTTAAATATTCATTGAAAAGTGAGTACCTGCTACCGCCGGAAGATGCGTCATTACTGTAATGATGAAGTAAATTAAACGTATCAAATATGCTACATATTCAGCCTAAATAATTCGAGTTGCTTCAAGCGAAGCCAATGCATCTGCCGCTTGAAGCATGACGAATAAATTAAAAATTGGCGCTCACGCCCATTAAGTAGAGATAATTTGCCCCAGTGGGCAGATTGTCCGCCTGCGACAGCGCCGCCCAGGCGGCAAGATGAGAGTTGAGCGACATATCGGCGCCAAAAGTCACGTCCCGCCAGGCGCCGTCCTGCGCGCGATTCTGCCCGCCGACATCAGCCGTAAATCCCTGGTTATAGCTCACCTGGGCCCACGGATGTACACCCCATAGCTTCTGATAATCTACCCGCCAGCCCAGCGTATTCACGTAGCCGGTTCCGACTGCATTACGGGTAAACGGGGGAGACGTCAGGTCGGAATGTAAACTGGCTACCGGGCCGGAGGTCACGCCGTCGACCAAGGAGAAATTCCAGCCCACGCTCATGCCGCGAGCGCTGTCCGGCGGCGATACCGCCTGGTTAAACGCCAGCCCGGAAGGATCGTCGGACGCATTTATCCGCTCCGCGAGAATATCTTCATAGCGCGGTTGGTGATCGCTGTCCCATGTATAGCGTTCCGCAGTATTACTTTTTGTATCGATAGCGATATATTCCTGTTGCCAGGCATTCGCACCGGCAACACACGACGCCCAGACGGATACGTACGCCGGAACCAGGAATACCCGGAGGCCATTGCATTTCTTTATTATCATTAATGCGACTCCAAAAAGAGCCGAAACGGCAAGGTTGCTGTGTTTTTTTATGGGGTGCCCTATCCCTGTTTTGGGGATAATAACCCTGTATTAACTATTATCTTTATCTTTCAGCCGTCAAGTTGCCCGGCTGATTTTTATGACAAAAGGGAGAGGCAGATGCAACGTTGCGGATGGGTCAGTCAGGATCCTTTATACATTGAGTACCACGATAACGAGTGGGGCGTCGCTGAAAAGAATCCCCGCAAGCTGTTTGAGATGATTTGTCTTGAGGGCCAGCAGGCCGGACTGTCGTGGATCACCGTACTGAAAAAGCGTGAAAACTACCGCAGCGCCTTTCACCAGTTTGACCCGGTTCGCGTCGCGGCAATGGACGAAGAAGATGTTGAACGTCTGGTTCTCGATGCCGGTATTATTCGCCATCGCGGGAAAATTCAGGCCATCATCGGCAACGCCCGGGCCTTTCTGGCGATGGAGGAAAATGGCGAGCCTTTCGCAGATTTCGTCTGGTCATTCGTCGATAATCATCCCCAGGTGACGACCGCCGCCGCGCTGGCGGAGATCCCGACAACCACTCCGGCTTCTGACGCGCTGTCAAAAGCGCTGAAAAAACGGGGGTTTAAGTTTGTCGGTTCAACGATCTGCTACTCCTTTATGCAGGCCTGCGGTCTGGTCAACGACCACGTCACCGGCTGTTTCTGTCGCTCAGGAGGCCAGGATGATCCGCAACTGGGACGCTAACGAAACCGGCCCGCTGCTTGAACTGTGGCTGGAGAGTACGATCCACGCCCACCCGTTTATCGCCGAAAGCTACTGGCATGATAGTCTGGCGATAGTGCGCGACGTTTACCTGCCCTCCGCCCAAACCTGGGTATGGGAGCAGGACGGCGTGCTGAAGGGCTTTATCAGCGTGATGGAGTCTCGCTTCATCGGCGCGCTGTTCGTCGCGCCGGATGCCGCCAGGCAGGGTATCGGCAGCGCGCTGATTGGCGAAGTCAAAAAACACTACGGTTGGCTAACCCTTGAGGTGTACCAGAAAAACGTTCAGGCGGTGAATTTCTACCATGCGCAAGGCTTCCGCATTGAAGACTGCGCATGGCAGGATGAAACCCAGCATCCGACCTGGATTATGCATTGGTCGGCGGATCAAATGCCGTCAGCGTAAGCTCGGGACCGGTATATTTTTCCAGCCAGGCCAGCGCCGTATTTCCGGCGCAGCCGTTGCCCAGCCGCGATGTCGGAATATCGTTGGTCAGCACGTTCACCGCACCGTTTTTGCAGATCCCCGCCTGAGGGTCAAGGTCGGGCCATGCTCCTTCATGCAGGCAGATAACCCCAGGGCGGATACCGTCGGTCACTACCGCGCCAGCCAGCACCTGACCGCGTGAATTCCATACCCGCACCAGATCGCCATCGGCGATATTGCGCGCCTGCGCATCGCGCGGATGAAGGGTTAACGGTTCACGGCCCGCCACCGCGTAGCGCTCGCGCAGCGACGTATGGTTGAGCTGGCTGTGAAGGCGGTGCGCCGGATGCGCTGACAGCACCTGAAGCTGACCTTCCTGCGCATTGCCATGCCACTCGTCCGGCTCCAGCCACATCGGA
>OAUX01000944.1_pt1 | contig 10114 bp, 8 predicted proteins | sample 1501311 | NCBI WGS metagenome assembly OAUX01 (sample SAMEA2580066, study PRJEB22360) | human gut metagenome | reverse complement strand
AAATTCTGAGTTATCAAATTCCAATGTTTCATTGTGATGATTTAAAAAGAGAAGATTTGAACAGCAAACAAATTAGATTAATCTATTTAAAACATCAGCATCATCGTAGCGGGGGCTAGCGGTATTTTTAATCCGTGTAGAGACAAACGACAGATTCAAAAACAGCAGAATCGGTAGAGGCTACTCTTCGGAAACGAAGAGGGAGAGAAAATAAAGCAGCAACTGCATATACTTATCAGAAGGTGGACTAAGCCTAAGATAGGTAGTATGTTTTGAGAGTGGTTATTTTAGCCAGTACTCATCTAGAGATTAGTATCTTGAAAGCAGGATGACTGCCTGCTATACAGAGCTTGAGGGAAAGCTTTATTAGATTGACTGACTATCAATCTCGGGATACTTTGAAGCTAGAGACCATTTTGGACCAACACGGTTTTGCGTTTGTTGGTATTGAACTGCACCTAGGGAAATGGTGGTTCAATGTTAGTAAATAAGGATTTTGGATGGTAAGCATCCAAGTCTAAAAATTGTTTTATCTTATTATTGACTAAAGGGATTAAGTCCTTGATGAGAGTTAGGAACAAAAGGGTGATAAGCATATTAGGATGATGTTCCAGTGGCGGAATTTGACCAGATGTTTGTGAGAGCATCTGTCTGTGCTACATTGGCTATTTTCAATAGTCGTGTGGGATAGAGACTGTTTTCAGCTTCTAATTTCAGGGTAGATTGGGGGATTTACCTCTAGAAATTGAAAGATTGAAAAGAGTTCAAATGGATTGAGCGGCACTTGTAACCTAAGGTAAGCAATACACCTATAAACCTATGTTTCCATGCAGCAGGGAGCAAGTTTCAATTCGAATGGGGGACGCATCTAGAGAAATCTAGATGCTTTTTTTCATTTTATGACCTCTTTTGCGAATAAGTAATAGAGTGCATAAAGGAGAGAGTCATGTTAATTGCTAAAAATCAGGAAGGCCTCTTGGTTTCGGCTCTTGAAAATGGGTTGAACCGTGAGAAAATTTATAGGTGCCCTAGCTGTCAAGGAATTGTAATGTTGAGACAGGGACAGGTGATATGCCCGCATTTTGCCCACAAATCCTTGCAGGGTTGTCAGTTTTTCTCAGAAAACGAATCGGCCCAACATTTATCCCTAAAAGCCGCTTTGTATCAGTCCTTGGACAATCATGGCGAAAAAGTTTGTATTGAAAAGGTGATACCTGAGTTGGGCCAGATTGCAGATTTATTCGTTGGAGATTCCCTGGCTCTGGAAGTCCAATGTTCTCGTTTGTCACAGAAACGTCTCAGAGAGCGAACCTTAGCTTACCATCAAATAGGTTACGAGGTGCGTTGGCTTTTGGGGGAAGAACTGTGGCTAGGACAGCGTTTAACAGATCTACAGCGTGATTTTCTTTATTTTACAGCTAAGATAGGTTTCCACCTCTGGGAGCTCGATTGGAAGCGAGAGGAAATTAGACTCAAGTATCTCATCTATGAGGATATTTTTGGGAAGGTTCATTATTTAACCAAGTCTTGGTCCTTCACCGAAAATCTCATGACCATATTACGTTTTCCCTATCAGGCAAGGAAGGTGGAGACTTATCAAGTACCTCAACGAAGGAAGGTCTCACGTTTGGTTCAAAGAGAGTTGATGGGCAAAAATCCAAGGTGGATGAAAAGACAGGAGACAGCTTACCTTAAGGGGATGAATTTGTTGAACATGTCCGACCAAGATTTCTTTCCACAAGTGCGATTTCCAGAATCCAAGCAAGGATTCGTGCAAATTAGACTAGAGCTTGATGGTTTTGAAAAGGTTTTTAAGCAATATTATCGAAAAAGGGATTTTTCTTACAGGCAAACCCTCTACCCTCCCACCTTTTATGCTAAAATAGTAGAGTATAGACACAATTAAGGAGAATACTATGTCAGACAATCGAAGTCATTTAGAAGAAAAATATACATGGGATTTGACCACCATTTTTGCGACGGACGCTGCTTGGGAAGCTGAATATGAAAGCACTGTTCAGGATCTTAAGAAAGCTAGTGCCTTTGCTGGTCACCTCTTGGACTCAGCTAAGAATTTGCTTGAGGCTACAGAACTTTATATGAGTTTGATGCGTCGTTTGGAAAAAATCTACGTTTATGCGTCAATGAAAAATGACCAAGACACAACGGTTGGTCTTTATCAAGAATACCAAGCTAAAGCTTCAAACCTATACTCACAGTTGAGTGAAGCCTTTGCTTACTTTGAGCCTGAATTTATGGCTTTGGATGGTGAAAAATTAGCAGCCTTCAAAGAACAAGAACCTGGTCTTGGACTTTATGACCACTATTTCGAACGTCTTTTGGCCAACAAAGACCATGTGCTTTCACAAGAAGCAGAAGGTCTTTTGGCAGCAGCCGGCGATATTTTCAATGGCCCAACAGAGACCTTTAATGTCTTGGATAACGCTGATATCCTCTTCCCATGGGTATCAGATGGTCAAGGAGATGTGATTGAGTTGACCCATGGTAACTTTATCACGCTCATGGAGTCTAAAGACCGTGACATTCGTAAGGGAGCTTATGAAGCGATGTATGGAACCTACGAACAGTTCCAACATACCTATGCACAAACCCTCCAAGGCGTGGTCAAGGTTCACAATTACCAAGCTAAAGTACGTCACTATAACTCAGCACGTCATGCAGCGCTTGCGGCTAACTTTATTCCAGAAAGTGTTTATGACTCACTCTTGGAGTCAGTGCACAAACATTTGCCACTTTTACACCGCTACCTAGACTTGCGTAAGAAGGTCTTGGGACTTGATGAGCTTAAGATGTATGATGTCTATACGCCACTTTCTGAGACTGAAACTGCTCTTACTTATGAAGAATCCCTCAAGAAAGCAGAAGAAGTCTTGGCTATCTTTGGTGAAGAGTATAGTGAAGGGGTTCATACAGCCTTTACGGAACGTTGGATTGACGTACATCCTAACAAAGGAAAACGTTCTGGTGCCTACTCAGGTGGTGCCTATGATACCAATGCCTTCATGCTTTTGAACTGGCAAGATACTTTGGACAATCTCTTTACCTTGGTTCACGAGACTGGTCATAGCTTGCACTCAACCTTCACACGTAAAACCCAACCATATGTTTACGGGGATTACCCAATTTTCTTGGCGGAAATTGCGTCAACAACTAATGAAAATATCTTAACAGAAACACTTCTTAAAGAAGTTAAAGATGACAAGACACGATTTGCCATCCTCAACCACTTCTTGGATGGCTTTAAGGGAACTGTTTTCCGTCAAACTCAATTTGCTGAGTTTGAACATGCTATTCACGAAGCGGATGCATCAGGTCAAATTTTGACAGCAGACTTTATGAACAAGCTTTATGCAGACCTCAATGAGAAATACTATAACCTTAAAGCTGAAGACAACTACGAGATTCAGTTTGAGTGGGAACGTATTCCGCATTTCTACATGAATTACTATGTCTACCAATATGCTACAGGATTTGCGGCAGCAAGCTACTTGGCAGAGAAAATTGTTCACGGTACTGAAGAAGATAAGGAAGCTTACCTCACTTACCTTAAGGCAGGTAGCTCAGATTATCCTTTGGAAGTCATCAAGAAAGCTGGTGTTGATATGACCAATACCGACTACTTGGATGCTGCCTTCAAGGTCTTTGAAGACCGCTTAGTGGAATTAGAAGCCTTGGTTGAAAAAGGTGTTCACCTTTCTTAAAGAGAAGTTCCAATAAGAGAAAATCATTCTGATCAGGATGATTTTTCTTGAACAAACAGGTAAAGGCCTTGAAGGAGTCTTATGACCTTTATGGCTGAGGAAAGTCTTAAAAAGACTTGGTCTTCAATCAAAATCTCTAGCACTCGCTAGGGATTTTTTATATAATAAGACACATGGTTAAATCATATAGTAAAAATGCAAATCACAATATGCGTCGCCCAGTAGTTAACAAGGATATCGTAGACTACATGCGAACGCATCTTCAGGAAAATACAGGACATTTGGCTGAATTAGAAGCTTTTGCTCGTAAGGAGAACATTCCTATCATTCAGCCTGAGGTTGTCGCCTACTTCCGATTTTTGTTGCAGACCTTGCAGCCTAAGAAAATCCTAGAGGTCGGCACAGCTATCGGTTTTTCAGCCCTTCTTATGGCAGAATATGCACCGAATGCTCAGATTACAACCGTTGATCGAAATGAAGAAATGATTGGCTTTGCCAAGGACAATCTAGCCAAGTATGACAGTCGCCAACAAATTACCTTGGTCGAAGGGGATGCTGCTGAGGTGTTGCAAGACTTAGACACCGATTATGATTTTGTCTTTATGGACTCAGCCAAGTCTAAATACATCGTCTTTCTACCAGAAATCCTCAAGCGCCTCAAGGTAGGAGGGATTATCGTTTTTGATGATATTTTCCAAGGAGGAGACATCGCTAAAGACATCATGGAAGTCCGTCGTGGTCAGCGCACCATCTACCGTGGTCTGCATCGTCTTTTTGATGCGACTTTAGATAACCCTGGTTTGACTGCTAGTTTGGTACCCATGAGTGACGGACTTCTTATGCTTAGGAAAAATTCTGAAAATATTATCTTGCCAGATTAAGCAATATTTAAGTAAGTGTGGTATAATAACAAAGATATTGACAATTTAAGGAGTAGATAGAATGACTAAAGAAAATGAAAACCTTGAGTCAACTGAAGAAACTGTTGAAGAGGTTGTAGCAGACAAAGACGCAGAACAAGAGGAGCTTGATCGCCAAAAGGAAGAAGAGGAAAGCATCGCCCTCGCTAGTGAAAAAGCAAAAGAAAAAGCTAAACGTGCTAAGACTAAGAAAACACGTGATGCTGGCAAACCAAGCTCAGGTGGCCGCTTCCTTGGAGGACTTGCCCTTGTAGCTGTCTCAGCTCTTGTTGGTGCAGGGATTACATATGTTTCTCTTGGGAACAAAACAACTGAAGAAACAACTTTGGTATCTATGAAGGGTGATACTGTCACTGTTGGTGATGTGTTTGATTCACTTAAAGGTAGCAGCCAAACGCAACAAAGTGTTTTGAGTGCAACCTTGCAAAAAGCTCTTGAAAAAGAATACGGTAGCAAGGTCAGCAAAGAAGACGTTGATAAGGCCTACAAACAAGCTTCAGAACAGTATGGAGAACAATTCTCACAAGTTCTTGCAGCTTATGGTCAAACAGAAGAGTCATATCGTACACAAATCCGTACGCAAAAATTGGTTGAGTATGCTGTTAACCAAGCAGCTCAAAAAGATTTGACAGAAGCAAACTACAAGGCTGCTTATGACAACTACACACCAAATACAGAAGTTCAAGTCGTTTCAACAACTGATAAGGCAGTAGCTGATAAGGTTGACTCTGAAGCTAAAGCAGAAGGCGCAGACTTCTCACAAGTCGCTAAAGATAATAGCTTGGAAGTGAACTCTAAGACAGTTAACTCAGCATCTCAAGACTTCCCAACAGACGTTTTGACAGCAGCCTTCAAACAAGATGCCAATGCTGTTTCTGATGTAGTCACAGTTTCAAACAGTTCAACAGGTGCAGCTACTTATTACATCGTTAAGACTGTTTCAAAATCTGATAAAAATGCAGATTGGAAAAACTACAAGGATGATTTGACTAAGGTTATCATCAATGGTAAGAAAGCTGATACTAACTTCACTAACTCAGTCATTGCCAAGGTTCTTAAAAAATACAATGTTAAGGTTGTCGATAAGTCCTTTAGTGCAATTCTTGACCAGTATGTGACTGGTTCTGGAGCTTCATCAAGTTCAACTTCAAGCTCTAGCAAATAAATCACAAGTTAGAGTTGATAATGTTGCTATCAACTTGACCTAAGACCTAAAACACGTTAAAATGGAAAGTAACGAGGAGTTTTAATATTAGGAAACTCTGAGTCTTCCCTTTGAGAAAGGTAATCATTACTTCGGATACAGAAAAATGGCGGTTGCTGCGAGCCATGGACGGATGGGATTATTTGCTACTCAAAGTTTACAATTTAAGAAAAATAAGAATGACAAGGTCATTGAATGAAGGTGGTACCGCGGTTCACGTCGCCCTTCGTTTAGTGGTCTTGTCTTTTATTCTTTTAGTATTTTTTGAATGAATGTATGTATGACATTATTGGAGGTAGCTTATGAAAACCTATTTTGTCAAACAGAAGTTTCGATTGGGTGGTGAACGCTTTGATATCAAGGATGATCAAGGTAGAGTTGCCTACCAGGTCGAAGGATCCTTTTTTAAGGTTCCAAAGACCTTTACGATTTTTGGCGAGGATGGTCGTGAGATCAGTCATATCACCAAGGAGCCTATTAGTCTCTTACCCAAATTTACGGTGGATTTACAGGGTGGTTCGAGTTTTTACATTCGTAAAAAATTAACCTTTCTTCGTGATAAGTATGATGTCGATAATCTTGGCTTGCGAATAGAGGGGAATATTTGGGACCTGGATTTTCAACTGCTTAATAGTCAAGATCAGGTAGTTGCTAGGATTCAAAAGGAACTCTTCCATCTAACATCGACCTATACTGTTACCGTTTATGAAAATACTTATGCCGATTTAGCCATTTCCCTATGTGTCGCTATTGACTATGTGGAAATGCTCGAGAATAGCTCAAAATAAGAAACAATTGATTAAGGAGAAACAATGAAACAACTTACTTCAGCACAAATTCGTCAAATGTGGCTTGATTTCTGGAAATCAAAAGGTCACGCTGTTGAACCATCAGCTAACTTGATTCCAGTTAACGACCCAACCCTTCTTTGGATTAACTCAGGGGTTGCCACTTTGAAAAAATACTTTGATGGTTCAGTGATTCCTGAAAATCCACGTATCACCAACTCACAAAAAGCTATTCGTACCAACGATATTGAAAACGTTGGTAAGACAGCTCGTCACCACACGATGTTCGAAATGCTTGGTAACTTCTCAGTTGGTGACTACTTCCGTGATGAAGCCATCACATGGGGTTATGAGCTTTTGACAAGCCCAGAGTGGTTTGATTTTCCAAAAGACAAACTTTACATGACTTACTACCCAGATGATAAAGATTCATACAACCGTTGGATTGCTTGTGGTGTTGAACCAAGTCACTTGATTCCAATTGAGGATAACTTCTGGGAAATTGGTGCTGGACCTTCAGGACCAGATACTGAAATCTTCTTTGACCGTGGAGAAGACTTTGACCCTGATAATATTGGTATCCGTTTGCTTGAAGAAGATATTGAAAACGACCGTTACATTGAAATTTGGAACATCGTTTTGTCACAATTTAACGCAGACCCAGCTGTCCCACGTTCAGAATACAAGGAACTTCCTAATAAAAACATTGATACGGGCGCAGGTCTTGAACGTCTTGTAGCCGTAATGCAAGGGGCTAAAACAAACTTTGAAACTGACCTTTTCATGCCTATCATTCGTGAAATCGAAAAAATGTCTGGCAAGACTTACGATCCTGATGGGGATAATATGAGCTTCAAGGTCATCGCTGACCACATTCGTTCATTGGCCTTTGCCATCGGTGATGGCGCTCTTCCAGGTAATGAAGGTCGTGGTTATGTCCTTCGTCGTCTTCTCCGTCGTGCTGTAATGCATGGTCGTCGTCTCGGTATTTCTGATGCTTTCTTGTACAAACTTGTTCCAACAGTTGGTAAAATCATGGAAAGCTATTACCCAGAAGTTCTTGAGAAGAAAGACTTTATCGAAAAAATCGTTAAACGTGAAGAAGAAACCTTTGCACGTACTATTGATGCAGGTTCGAGCATGCTTGATGAACTTCTTGCTAACCTTAAGAAATCTGGTAAAGATACGCTTGAAGGTAAAGACATCTTCAAACTTTACGATACTTACGGATTCCCAGTGGAATTGACAGAAGAATTGGCTGAAGACGAAGGCTTCAAGATTGACCATGAAGGTTTCAAAGCTGCCATGAAAGAACAACAAGACCGTGCGCGTGCTAGCGTCGTTAAAGGTGGTTCTATGGGTATGCAAAATGAAACACTCGCCAACATCACAGAACCATCTGAGTTCTTGTATGAAGATGAAGCTGCAGAAAGTCGTTTGAACGTTATCGTTGCTGATGATGCCCGTCATGATACTGTCAATTCTGGTCAAGCTCTCCTTGTCTTTGAACAAACACCATTCTACGCTGAAATGGGTGGACAAGTAGCTGACCACGGTACGATCTCAGATGCAGCTGGTACTGTCGTGGCACGTGTTGTTGATGTCCAACGTGCGCCAAATGGTCAACCTCTTCATACCGTTGAGGTTGAAGGTGAACTTGTAGTCGGTGCTAACTATAAACTTGAAATTGATCATACACGTCGTCATCGTGTCATGAAAAACCACACAGCAACCCACCTCTTGCACGCTGCCCTTCATAATATTATCGGTAACCATGCGGTCCAAGCTGGTTCACTTAACGAACAAGAATTCTTGCGTTTCGACTTCACTCACTTTGAGGCTGTAACTCCAGAAGAATTGCGTGCTATCGAAGAACAAGTCAACGAAGAAATCTGGAAAGCTACTCCAGTAACAACTATTGAAACAGACATTGACACTGCTAAATCAATGGGAGCTATGGCCCTCTTTGGTGAAAAATATGGTAAGAATGTACGTGTCGTTTCAATCGGTGATTACTCTGTTGAGCTTTGTGGTGGTACGCACGTTGCCAACACTGCTGAAATCGGTATGTTCAAGATTGTCAAAGAAGAAGGTATTGGTTCAGGAACACGTCGTATCTTGGCAGTGACATCACGTGAAGCTTACCTTGCTTACCGTGAAGAAGAAGATGCCCTCAAAGCAATCGCAGCAACACTTAAAGCACCACAATTGAAAGAAGTGCCTAACAAGGTGGCTAGCCTTCAAGAGCAATTGCATGCCCTTCAAAAAGAAAATGCTGCGCTTAAAGAAAAGGCAGCTGCAGCTGCAGCTGGTGACGTCTTCAAAGATGTTAAAGAAGCTAACGGTGTTCGTTACATTGCTAGCCAAGTGGAAGTTTCTGACGCTGGTGCCCTTCGTACCTTTGCAGACCAATGGAAACAAGCAGACTACTCTGACGTTCTTGTCCTTGCAGCTCACATCGGTGAAAAAGTTAATGTCCTCGTAGCAAGCAAGTCTAAAGACGTTCACGCAGGTAATGTTATCAAGGTTCTTGCACCAATCGTATCAGGTCGTGGTGGTGGTAAACCAGATATGGCCATGGCCGGTGGTAGCGATGCCAATGGTATCCAAGATCTTCTCTCAGCAGTAGCAGAACAACTCTAAGATGTGATACAATAAAAGTAACTTGAAAAGGTAGGATGGAAATCCTATCTTTTTTCTTTGTAAGTGGTATTGAAAGTAATGATTATTTTCGTTTCAAAATTGAAATAGTGAATACTGGGTGGTATACTATTACAAATCATAAAAATTATAATAGTTTCAAGTAAAAGGGAGCTAGCGATGTTTGGACAAGACTTTGGTCATCGGTTAAGAGAATTGAGATTAGCACAAGGATTCACTAAAGAAAAATTTTGTGAAGGGGATGAGGTTTTATCAGTACGACAATTGACACGTATAGAAACAGGGAAGTCTCAACCTAAATTAGAGACCTTAGAGCACTTGGCAAGACGTCTGAATATATCTTTATCGGAATTGCTTGGAGAGAGGGCTATAGGTTCAAAGTTGCCGGTAGAATACCTCAATCTCAAATATCAATTGATGCATGCGACTAGTCTAGATAAGCCAAATAACCTAATGAAACTAGACGAAAAGCTGGGTAAAATTATTGATATTTATTATGATGATTTGCCAGCTGATGAACAGAGGGTTGTTGATATCTTACAGTCAAAACTTTACTCATATACTTCAAAGACACACCAAAAATTTGGCATGAGCATTTTGGAGAAGAGTTTATCATCATTATGTGAGAAAAGGGTATACACTATCAATGATCTACTACTTATAGAACTATATCAAATTTCGTTAGGAGATGGTGATAGTATGCGGTCAGATGGGTTTAGTGAAGAGACTTTTTATGCCATTTGTAGAAATCTTATAAATAGTTATGATAATATTCCCACGGAGTATTTATTTTTACTTAGGGATGCCTTATTAATGGTT
>OAUX01000943.1_pt1 | contig 10120 bp, 8 predicted proteins | sample 1501311 | NCBI WGS metagenome assembly OAUX01 (sample SAMEA2580066, study PRJEB22360) | human gut metagenome | reverse complement strand
TTCGGCGAGTCCGCCGGGGCGCGCAGCGTGCTGTCGCTCATGGTTTCGCCGAAATCCCGGGGACTGTTCCATAAAGCGATTATCCAGAGCGGCTATACCTTGCCGGATCTGCCGCGGGAAAAGGCGCTGGCCAAAGGGCAGCTTATCGCTGAGCACTTCGCTTTACCGCAGGCCAGCGCCGAACAGCTGCGGGCGATTCCGGCAGAGGCGTTCTGGTCGCTAACCGCGCCGCTGACCATCGGCCCGGCGCCGATTGTTGGCGATACCGTCCTGCCCCAGCCGATGCTGGAAACTTTTTTTAGCGGGCGTCAGCATCCGCTGCCGGTGATGATAGGTTCAAACAGCGATGAGGCCAGCGTTATGGCGGTGTTTGGCGTCGATATCGCCGGACAGATTCAGAAGCTTCGCCGCGAACGCCGCTTGGGTCTCGGACTGATTAAACTGCTGTATCCCGGCGTCAAAGGCGATGAAGCGCTGGGGCGCGAAGTCTGCCGCGATATGGCGTTCACCACTCTGGGCTACGTGGTGATGCAGGCGCAGCAGCGGGTAGGACAACCGTGCTGGCGCTACTGGTTTGACTACGTTGCCGAGGCGGAACATCAGACCTATCCGCACGGCGCATGGCACGGGAATGAAGTGGCATACGTTTTTGACAACCTCGATCTTGCCGAGCCGGTACGCCAGTATGCTAACGATCGCGACCGGACCTTTGCCGGCCAGGTCGCCGACTATTGGGCTAACTTCGCCCGCGTGGCCGGTAACGGCTGCCACGATCTCCAGGGGCCGGTGCGCTGGCCCGCCAGCGTGCGCGGTCGGGATCGTTTGTTGCGTATTGGCCTGCATAAACGCGCTGGTTTTAAGGTGGAAAACCGCTTTATGCGCGCGCGGCTGGCGCTGTTTCGTCGGGTGATGAAGCATCATGTGACCCTGGATTAACGTTGCCTGGAAGATGCCCTGAGCCGCTGCGCGTTCTGTCAGTGGGACGATGCGTCCCACTTTCGGCGGCTAATCCTCAGCCAGTGGTTACACTATGATCGGTGCTGTTAACCCTACATCCGCGGAACCGGGGTTCTGACGGAAAATGTGCTGCTGAAATGAGGATGAAATCATGGCCAAACCGTATGTTCGTCTGGATAAAAATGATGCCGCCGTGCTGCTGGTCGATCACCAGACCGGATTGCTCTCTCTCGTGCGCGATATCGATCCCGATAAATTCAAGAACAACGTCCTTGCCCTTGGCGACCTGGCGAAGTACTTCGCTCTGCCGACCATCTTAACCACCAGCTTCGAGAACGGTCCGAACGGTCCGCTGGTGCCGGAGTTAAAAGCGCAGTTTCCGGATGCGCCCTATATCGCGCGGCCGGGCAATATTAACGCCTGGGATAACGACGATTTTGTGAAGGCGGTGAAAGCGACGGGCAAGAAGCAGCTGATCATCGCCGGGGTGGTGACGGAAGTCTGCGTGGCATTTCCGGCGCTGTCGGCCATCGAAGAGGGCTTTGATGTCTTTGTCGTGACCGACGCTTCCGGTACCTTCAACCCCATTACCCGCGATGCCGCCTGGGATCGTATGTCGCAGGCTGGGGTGCAGCTGATGTCGTGGTTTGGCGTTGCCTGCGAACTACACCGCGACTGGCGGAATGATGTTGAAGGGCTAGGGACGCTGTTCTCTAACCATATCCCGGACTATCGCAACCTGATGACCAGTTTTAACCTTCTGCAGCAAAAATAGTCGCTCTCGCGGTCAGCGTTCGTCTGGCCGCTTCCCTTCAGGTTTCGCTGGCGCTGTATTTCGTATGAAGCGTCGCCGCCTGGCGGAATCATCGCCGCCCTGTGGATATCGGCAATTCGGTCTGGTCCGGTGGACATATTTTTTTCACGCATTTCTGCCGTCAACAATTGGATTATCAATCGTTTTTGTCTAGAGTGAGCGACATTCACGACGCATGGGTTTGTTACGTCGCGTCTCAATTCACATATGAAGAAGGATGCTCTCTCAGGCATGAACCGCAGACGTTTTCTCAAATCCTCCATGGCTGTTGCCGCCGTATGCGGAACGTCAGGAGTCGCCTCTCTATTCTCGAAAGCCGCATTCGCCGAGGACTCAGGAATTGCCGACGGTCAGACCCGTCGCTTTGACTACTCCGTACTCCAGTCGATGGCCCACGATCTTGCGCGTCAGCCCTGGGGCGGCGCGCCGCGCGATCTGCCGCCAACCCTGGCAAACCTGACCCCCCAGGCCTACAACAGCATTCAGTACGACGCTGCGCATTCGCTGTGGAATAATATTGAAGAGCGCAAGCTGGACATTCAGTTCTTCCACGTGGGGATGGGGTTCCGCCGCCGCGTGCGGATGTTCTCCCTGGATTCACAAACCCAGCAGGCGCGGGAAATTCACTTCCGCCCTGAGCTGTTTAAATATAATGACGCCGGCGTCGACACCAAACAGCTGGAAGGCCAGAGCGATCTCGGCTTTGCCGGATTCCGCGTATTTAAAGCGCCGGAGCTGGCGCGTCGCGATATCGTCGCCTTCCTCGGCGCGAGCTATTTCCGCGCGGTGGACAGCACGTATCAATACGGACTGTCAGCCCGCGGCCTGGCGATCGATACCTTTACCGATACGCCGGAAGAGTTCCCTGACTTCACCTCTTTCTGGTTTGAGACCGTTAAACCGGGGGCGACGGTATTTACCGTCTATGCGCTGCTCGACAGCCCAAGCGTCACCGGCGCCTATAAGTTCGTCGTGAACTGTCAGGAGACGCAGGTGATTATGGATGTGGAAAACCACATCTACGCGCGTAAAGACATCAAACAACTGGGCATCGCGCCGATGACCAGTATGTTCAGCTGCGGCAATAACGAACGGCGGATGTGCGACACTATCCATCCGCAGATCCACGACTCCGACCGCCTGTCGAGGTGGCTGGGCAACGGCGAATGGGTGTGCCGTCCGCTGAACAACCCGCAGAAGCTGCAGTTCAACGCTTTCCAGGATAAAAATCCGCGCGGTTTTGGCCTGCTGCAGCTGGACCGCGACTTCTCCCACTATCAGGACATTATGGGCTGGTATAACAAACGCCCAAGCCTGTGGGTGGAGCCGCGCAACCAGTGGGGCAAAGGGGCCGTCAACCTGATGGAGATCCCGACGACCGGCGAAACGCTGGACAATATCGTGTGCTTCTGGCAGCCGGAGAAACCGGTGAAGGCCGGGGATGAACTGGACTTCCGCTATCGTCTCTACTGGAGCGCGCAGCCGCCGGTCCGTTCGCCGCTGGCGCGGGTGCTGGCGACGCGTACCGGCATGGGCGGTTTCCCTGAAGGCTGGGCGCCGGGTGAGCATTACCCGGATAAATGGACCCGTCGTTTTGCCATTGATTTTGTCGGCGGAGACCTGAAGGCCGCTGCGCCAAGAGGCATCGAGCCGGTGATTACCCTGTCGAGCGGCGAAGCTAAGCAGATAGAGATTCTCTACGTGGAACCGTTTGATGGCTATCGTATCCAGTTTGACTGGTACCCGACCTCTGATTCGACCGATCCCGTCGAGATGCGCATGTTCCTGCGCTGTCAGGGGGAGGCGATCAGCGAAACCTGGCTGTATCAGTACTTCCCGCCAGCGCCGGATAAACGCAACTATGTCGATGACCGGGTCATGAAGTAATAGCCCGTCACTCCGCCCGCCGAGGTGACTCTGCGGGCGTTTCTCTTTTTATCAGACGATTAATCAGAGTGCGCCATGTCTGCCGAAAATACCGCTTCGATCGAACGCATTCCCGTCACCGCATCGCTCTCTCTGCGCGCGGTGGATGAGCGCTACGTGACGGAACTGCACCAATTGGTGATGAAAAACCAGCGCTGGCTCCAGCAATCGCTGAGCTGGCCCGCTGACGTGAGTCACGAAGACGAAACCCGCCGCCACGTGCAGGGCAACGTGATGCTGCACCAGCGCGGCTACGCCAAAATGTTTTTGCTCTTTCTGCAGGAAGAGATCGTCGGCGTGCTGTCGTTTAACCAGATTGAGCCGATCAATAAGACCGCCTACATCGGCTACTGGATTGATGAGAGCCATCAGGGGCAGGGGCTGCTCTCTCAGGCGCTACAGGCGCTGATGGACTCTTTTGCCCGCAGCGGGACGGTCCGACGCTTCGTCATTAAATGTCGGGTAGCAAACCAGAGAAGCAATCAGGTCGCCCTGCGTAACGGTTTCACCCTCGAAGGGTGTCTGAAGCAGGCCGAGTATCTGAACGGTTCGTATGATGACCAGAATATCTACGGGCGCATTATTGATTGTCGCTCTGAGCAGTTCCCGGGTCGCGGCTGACGCCTTACCCGGGCTACAGGCCGTCCGGACATGCAGCCCGGGCAAGGCGCGTTGAGCGCCGCCCCCGGGAACCAGAGCGCATAATAAACCACGCGTTAAAGAAAGCCGACGATGGGCGTGCGGGTAAAATGCTCGTCGCCGTTTATCACTTTCTCCCCGCGGATATAAATGGCGTCGCCCGCGTTGGCCTCAATTCGCGCCCGATCGCCGATCGTCACCTGATGTTCAATCACCACATCGCCGCAAATGACCGCATGGCCTTCAATTAACACGCTATCGTCAAGCAGGATCGGCCCGCCGCGCAGGTGCGCATGCCCGCCGACCATCACCCGATGCTTCAGCAGGCAATTTCCTTCGACCACCGCGTGCTCAGCCACCTGTGAACTGTAGCGCAGGGTGGGGATGGCGTCCTCTTCACGACCGGCGATAATCTTCGCGTTCCCGTATACCCTGGCGTTATCGCAGACCCAGACGTCGTTCTCATCGTTGCCTTCCAGCCGCGCCTGGTCGAAGATTTCCGCCCGATGCTCAACAAACGCGTGTTCGACAAAGGCGTCGCCGTAAATTTGCGCCTGGTGAACGATTCGCGATGCGCTGACCGTCGCCCGCTGATAAATGCGCAGGATTTTATCATTGTCGGCGGTCAGGCCTCGGGCGGCGATAATATGACAGTGGGGGAGGATGCGCGCATTGTCGGCCAGGTGACAATAACCGCGAATCTGCGAATGCGAAGCGGTGACGTTGTCACTTAATCGCGCACAGTGGCTAACGTGTACGCTATCCAGTCGGGCATTATCGCTAACGATCGCCCCCATGCTGATAATGCACTCGCCGGTTAAGCGCGCGTTGCCCTCGATTTTCGCACCGGCAAAAACGGCGCTATTGGCGTCATAACTCCAGCACTCGCCGTCGTGGCTCAGGGCGGCCTCATCATCGATCCAGCCGCCTTCGTCGCCGGTTTTCACATCGGCGAAATCTCGCAAGGCGACAATTTGCCGCAGATTTACGCTATGTTTAATGCCGTCTGTCTGGTAGTGAAACGGGCGAACCTGTTCGCTGAGGGAATATTTGCGCATCGGTCTTACTCATTACATATGGTTAACATAAACATAGCAAAAAACGCCGTAGCGCGTTTTTGAAGGTTCTTTTAGAATGCAACTTAAGATAAATTGAAAGTTTAAACAAAATGAATAAAAAGCAGGGCGCGAGCCGGGTGCTGAATCTTCCGGCGGGCTATTTTGGTATGGTTCTGGGTCTTATCGGCATGGGCTTCGCCTGGCGCTACGCCAGCACGATCTGGCCGGTGAGCCGGATCGTCGGCGACGGTCTGGTGGTCGCGGCGACGGTTGTCTGGGTGCTGCTGGCGCTGGCGTTTATCGGCCGGGCAGTCCGTTTCCCGCACAGTGTACTACAGGAGATGCGCCATCCGGTCGCCAGCAGTTTTGTCAGCCTGTTTCCGGCCACCACGATGCTGGTCGCTATCGGTTTCGTACCCTGGCTGCGTCCGCTGTCTCTGGTGTTATTCAGCATTGGCGTAGTATTGCAACTGAGCTACGCGGCCTGGCAGAGCGCCGGGCTATGGCGGGGGGGCCCTCCCAACGAGGGGACCACCCCGGGCCTCTATCTGCCGACGGTGGCAAACAACTTTATCAGCGCTATGGCCTGTGGCGCGCTGGGCTTTACCGACGCCGGGCTGGTGTTTCTCGGCGCCGGCTTATTCTCCTGGCTTAGCCTTGAACCGGTGATTCTGCAACGCCTGCGCAGCGACGGCGAACTGCCGATGGCCATGCGCACCTCGCTCGGCATTCAGCTGGCTCCGGCGCTGGTGGCGTGCAGCGCCTGGTTGAGCGTGAACGGCGGCGAGGCGGATACCTTTGCTAAGCTGCTGTTCGGCTATGGTCTGCTCCAGCTGCTGTTTATGCTGCGTCTGATGCCGTGGTACCTGCGCCAGCCGTTTAACGCCTCGTTCTGGAGCTTCTCGTTCGGCGTTTCCGCGCTGGCGACCACCGGCCTGCATCTCGGTCATCAGCATCCGGACGGCTTTTTCCACATCCTCGCGCTCCCGCTGTTTCTCTTTACCAATCTGATCGTTGGGCTGCTGCTGATTCGTACCTTCCTGCTGCTGATGCGCGGTAAACTGCTGATTCGCGTCGAACGCGACACGTTATTAAAAAACAAGGATTAACCATGACTCTTCGCGACGAAAATTACTTCACCGACAAATACGGAATGACCCGCACCCACTCCGAGGTGCTGCACGCCGCCACGCTGATCGCGCCGGGCAAGGCGCTGGATCTGGGCTGCGGCAACGGGCGCAATAGCCTCTACCTGGCGGCCAACGGGTTTGACGTTACCGCGTGGGATAAAAATCCGGCCAGCATCAGCAATCTTGAACGTATTCGTCAGGCGGAAGGGCTGGAGAATCTGCGGACGGCGATTAAGGACCTTAACGCCCTCAGCTTTGACGGCGAGTATGACTTTATTCTTTCGACCGTGGTGATGATGTTCCTGGAAGCGAAGACTATACCGGGTCTGATTGCCAACATGCAGCGCTGCACCCGTCCCGGCGGCTACAATCTGATTGTTGCGGCTATGGATACCGACGATTTTCCGTGCACCGTTGGTTTCCCGTTCGCGTTTAAACCGGAAGAACTGCGCAACTATTATGCAGGCTGGGCGTTGCTCAAATATAACGAAGACGTCGGTGAACTCCACCGCACCGACGCCAGCGGTAAGCGGATTAAGCTGCGTTTCGCCACGATGCTGGCGCGCAAGCCGGCTTAACGCGCCGCTAACAGGCAGAGCTGTAGCGCGGTCTGATAAGAGGCCTCAAAGGCGCGCAGCGGCAGAAACTCAAATTTTGAGTGGAAGTTGTGCGCGCCGGTAAAGAAATTGGGCGTTAATATGCCTTTTGCCGACAGGGCCGCGCCGTCGGTGCCGCCGCGCATCGGCGTCGGTTTTGGCGTGATGCCCAAGCTTTCCATCGCTTCAAATAGCAGGTCAATCGCGCGGCGGTCTTCGCCAACGGCGTTGCTGATATTGCTGTAAATATCGCTCACCTGGTATTCCACATTGCCCGTGGGATACTGCGCGGCGATTTTCTGCGCCACCTCGCCAATCTGCTGCTTACGGCGAGTAAAGCTTTCAAGGTCGAAATCGCGAATGCTGGCCTGCAGCAGGGTGCTGTTCTGATCGCCCTGGATGCCGTTAAACCACACGTAGCCCTCACGTCCGGCGGTATGCTCCGGCGTTTGCTGGCGATCGAAATGGCTCATGTAATCGGTGGCCATCAGCAGCGGATTCACCAGCACCCCTTTTGACGACATCGGGTGGGCGGTCACGCCGGTAAAGCGAATTTCCGCGGCGGCGGCGTTAAAGTTCTCATAGACGATCTCCCCGAGCTCGCAGCAGTCGATGGTCCAGGCAAAATCGACGGCAAAACGCGAGAGATCCAGCGCTTTCGCACCGCGCAGGCCCACTTCCTCATCCGGCACAAACGCCACCACGATATCGCCGTGGCGGTGCTCTGGCGTCAGGTTCTCCAGTACCGTCATCACTACCGTCACGGCGGATTTGTTATCTGCCCCGAGCACGCTGGTACCGTCGCTAAAAATAATCTCTTCATCGGGATAAGCGAGGATTTCGGGATGCTCAGCGACGCGCAGCCAGATCTCTTTTTCTCTGTTCAAACAGAGGTCTTCACCAGTAAAACGCAGGATTTGTGGATGAATATCCGGCGACAGCCCGACGTCAACGGTATCGATATGGGTAATAAAGCCAATCCGCGGCGCGTCTGCGACATTGCCTCTTTTCACCGCCGTGACGGTAGCGTGCTCGTCGATCACAATCTCATCCAGCCCCAGCTGGCGTAGCTCATCCGCAAGGGCCCGCGCCATCGCGTGTTGCCCGGCGGTGGTGGGCAAAGTCGCGGCTCGCGGGTCGCTTTGGCTGGTGATCGCCAGGTAGCGAAAGAAGCGTTGGGTTAATTGACTGGCCAGGGCTGATGACATAGTGATTCCTTCTTTATTCGAGTTTTCAGGTGTTTGCAATCAGTCTTTAGTGTTATGTATGGAAGGGAAAACAACAAGCTATTCATTAGCTGACAAATTAAAAAGGAAAACCTATGCAACGCAGATTCACGACGCTTGCTCTGGCGTTAGCGGCCCTGACGGCCAGCTCGGCCATTAGCGCAAAAACGCTGGTCTACTGTTCAGAAGGGTCGCCGGAAAATTTTAACCCTCAACTCTACACCTCCGGGACCAGCGTGGACGCCAGCGCGGTGCCCGTTTATAACCGGCTGGTCGATTTTAAAGCCGGCACCACGGAACTGGTGCCGAGCCTCGCCGAAAGCTGGGAAGTCAGCGAAGATGGCAAAGTTTATACTTTCCATTTACGCAAAGGCGTTAAATTCCAGAGCAATAAATATTTTAAACCCAGCCGAGATTTTAATGCCGATGACGTTATTTTTTCGTTTATGCGGCAAAAGGATCCTCAACACCCTTATCACAATATCTCCAGCGGTAATTATTCTAATTTTGAGAGCCTGGAATTTGGCCAGTTAATTACCGCAATTGATAAGCCCGATGAATATACGGTGCGTTTCACGCTGGCCCATGCCGAAGCGCCATTTGTCGCCGATCTTGCCTGGTATTTCGCCTCTATTTTATCAGCGGAATATGCCGATGCGATGTTAAAAGCCGGTACGCCAGAGCGCGTGGATATGGATCCGATTGGCACCGGTCCTTTCAAACTTGCTCAATATCAAAAAGATTCCCGTATTCTTTTCACCGCGTTCCCGGAATACTGGCAGGGGAAGGCGCATATCGATCGTCTCATCTTTAGCATCACGCCGGATGCCTCGGTACGTTACGCCAAACTGGAGAAAAATGAGTGTCAGGTGATGCCGTTCCCCAATCCGGCCGATCTGCCGCGAATGAAAGAGAACAAGGCGATCAACCTGATGAGCAAAGCGGGCCTTAACACCGGCTTTCTTGCTTTTAACACCCAAAAAGCACCGCTGGACAACGTTAAGGTGCGCCAGGCCTTAGCGATGGCGATTAATAAACCGGCGATCATTGAAGCGGTGTTCCACGGTACCGGTACGGCGGCGAAAAACCTGCTGCCGCCGGGCGTATGGAGCGCGAATAGCCAGCTTAAGGATTATGAATACGACCCGCAGAAGGCCAAAGCGCTGCTGGCGGAGTCGGGCGTTGCGGGGCCAATTAGCATCGATCTGTGGGCAATGCCGGTGCAGCGGCCCTATAATCCGAACGCCAAACGTATGGCCGAGATGATTCAGGCCGACTGGGCGAAAATCGGCGTGCAAACTAAAATCACAACCTATGAGTGGGGTGAATACTTAAAGCGGGTGAAGGATGGCGAACATCAGGCGGCGCTGATGGGCTGGACCACCGCCACCGGTGACCCGGATAACTTCTTTGGCCCATTATTTACCTGCCAGTCGGCGAATGGCGGGTCTAACTCGGCAAAATGGTGCTATCAGCCGTTTGATAAAATTATTGCCGAAGCAAAATCGATAACCGATCGCCAAAAACGCGAAGCGCTCTATCTTCAGGCGCAGCAGATGATGCATGACCAGATGCCGGCCGTGATGATTGCCCACTCAACAATATTCGAACCGGTACGTAAAAACGTCTCCGGTTATGAAATTGATCCCTTTGGCAAGCATATTTTTTATCAGGTTGATATTAAATAAACAGCTAAAGACAACCCGCCAGCAACGGCGGGTTTATTTTATTGTGCTACTTGACGTAGCACCACTTTTGCCACAAAACTTACCCC
>OAUX01000941.1_pt1 | contig 10148 bp, 10 predicted proteins | sample 1501311 | NCBI WGS metagenome assembly OAUX01 (sample SAMEA2580066, study PRJEB22360) | human gut metagenome | reverse complement strand
CCGTGCAAAAAGACCAGCCAGGGATGGCCCGGCTGGCCGCGTTCGGCCAGCGCGTGGAGGATCATAGCTGACTCACCTGCGCCAGCAGCCGCTGCAAAGTTTGCGTACCGTCGGTTTCGTTGACCACCAGCTCAATCAGCGTCGCGCCGGGCGCTCGCCAGGCAACGTCCAGCGCCCGTTCCAGTTCATTCCAGTCCGCAGGGCGATGATAGGTCAGATCGAACATCGCCGCCGCATGGGCGAAATGGATATTCTGCGGCATCAGATAGAACTGGCTTCGCTGCGCCTGCGGCGTGGGCAGCAGGGAAAAAATCTGCCCGCCGTTATTGTTGACGACAATCAGCACCATCGGCGCTGAAGCCTGACGCAGCAGCGCCAGCGAGTTGAGATCGTAAAGCGCCGACAGATCGCCGACGATAGCCAGCGTAGGGCGCGCGCTGGCGCGCTGCACCCCGGCCGCCGTCGCCAGCAGGCCGTCGATTCCGCTGGCCCCGCGATTGCTGTAGACCGGGTAACCCGCCGGTAGCTGCGACAGCGCGTCAATTAAACGTACCGCCAGGCTGTTGCCGACAAACAGCTGCCCTTGATCCGGCAGATAGCGCCGGATTCGCTGCGCCAGCTGGGCCTCGCCGAACGCCTCGCTGCTGGCCACCGCCGCCTGCCAGGCCTGGCGCGCCAGTTCAGGAATAACGACGGCCCACGGCTGGCGTTTTTCCGCCGGGTGCTGCTCAAGCCAGCGGTCAATGGCGCAGACCAGGCGACGACCGCGATGCTGGGCAGGATCCAGACGCCCCGGCAGGTTGTCCACCAGCCAGTACTCTTCGGGTTCGCAGGTAGCCTGCCACTGCAAAACGCGTTTGCTGGTCAGGCTGCTGCCCAGTTGAACAATGATTTGCGCCTGCGCCAGTTCGCTGACCGCTTTTGCGTTGCCGAGCCACAGATCGGCGCAGGGAAGCGGCTGCCCGGTTTGCGAGAGCACATCGCCAATCAGCGGCCAACCGAGCGTTTTCGCCCACTCGGCAACCTTCAGGCCCTCTTCCGCGCTCATCCGTCCGGCGACCACTACGCCGCGTTTTTGGCGCCAGAAAAACCAGTCACGCTGCTTTTCGCTTGAGGTCTGCAGAGACTGATGCAGCCAGGGCTTATCGCTCTGCCACCAGTCGCCGAGCTGCTGCTGCCATTCGGCGCCGGTGTCGTCCATATCGCCATACAGCGGTTCGGCAAACGGGCAGTTAATATGAACGCCGCCGACGTGCAGCGCGCCGAGCGCCTGGTCGAGGGTCGAGACCAGCCCGCGGGAGGAGATATCCTGCGACGGGCGCGGAAGGGATATTGTGTGCGACGGATGCGAGGCGAACATGCCCGGCTGGCGTATAGCCTGATTCGCGCCGCAGTCGATCAGCTCCGGCGGCCGGTCGGCGGTCAGCAAAATGAGTTTTTCGCCGGTCAACCCGGCTTCAATCAGCGCCGGATAGAGGTTAGCCGCCGCGGTACCGGAGGTCACAATTACCGCCACCGGCTGGCCGCTGGCTTTCGCCAGCCCTAACGCCAGATGGCCAAGACCGCGTTCGTCAAAGTGGGTATGGTGAATAAACGCGTGGTTTTCCGCCGCCGCCAGGGTTAAAGGCGTCGAACGCGATCCGGGCGCAATGCAGCTGTGCTGCACGCCGTGGCGGGTCAAAGCTTCAAGGATCACCGCCGCCCAGCGTCGGTTAAATGCGCTTACTGACATGAATTTGTCCAGTATCAAATATTGAGGCTAAGTATAGATAAAGCAGACTGTTGCCGTTTTGATATGCATCGTTTTATCTATGTTTCTGTAAGCAGTAACGAACGCAATCCCGCGGCTTTATTTTCAATTTCCTGCCACTCCTGCTCAGGATCAGAGCCGCTGACGATCCCCGCCCCGGCATACAGTCTGAGCGTATGGTTTTCGACTTTCGCCGAACGCAGAGAGACGCAAAATTCGCTTTGCGCCAGCGACAGATAGCCAGCGGAGCCTGCATACCAGCCGCGGGTAAAAAGCTCATTACGGGTGATAAAATCCAGCGCCACCTGACGCGGCAAACCCGCGACCGCCGCCGTGGGCTGAAGCAAATGAAGACAGCGGGCATCATCGGGTTTATCCAGCTCGGCCCATATACAGCGCCGCAAATGCTGAACTTTCCGCAAACGGACAATCTGCGGCGGCAGCACTTCCAGCGCGCGCGTCTCCCCTTGCAGCCGCTGGCAGATATCCTCCACCACCAGCATATTTTCGCGCTGATTTTTATCGTCGCCCATCAACCAGTTGCCCAAACGCTGGGCCTGACGATCGTCCGCATGGCTGGCGACGGGTTCCGCCAGGGCTCTGGACAGCACAGCATTTCCGCCACAGCCGTTCCGGCGTTGAACCCACGAATGCCTCTCGCGGGGTAAAGGCCATCAGGAAGTGGAAGCAGTTAAGATTGCTGCGACGGCTGGCGGCCATAATCGATCCGGCGTTTAACGGCGCGGCGAAATGCAAATCGGTGGCGCGAGCCAGCACTACTTTATCCATCTCCCCCGCCGCTATCGCCTGCGTCGCCTGCGTAATCAGCGCTCGCCACTGCGGATAAGCCGGGAAATGCTGTTCGCTAAGCAGAGAGGGCATCGCGGTGGCCTGCGCCTGTTTCGCCGTCAGCGAATCGAGAAATTCACGCGCCGCACGGGCATCGTCGCGGAGCGAGCTCTCGCTGGACAGCACCAGACGTAGCGTGGCGCTGCCGCCCAGGCGACGCCACTCCAGCCTCGGCAATAGCAACAGGCCCTGCTGAGGATCAAAGGCGTTAAGGCCGCAAATTCGCAGGTCATCACGCCCCTGCTGGCGCAAAAAATCGTGCGCCTGCGTCAGGGAAGCAAAGGTTTTTACCGCTCCCAGCGCCGCCAGCTCTTCATCGCCGCTGCGCTGCTGCCAGTAAAACTGCGGCCACTGCCGCTGATGACTGCACCACAGCAACGGATCAAAAGCGTCATTCAGCGCAAAGGAGATATCGTAAATTCGCGTGCCGGGCGATGGCGGGAACGCTTCATCCAGGCAGCGGTATAGGCTTTCCAGCGCGGTGGAAACAGACAGCACGCGAACCTCCACGGAGTAAAAACCCCACATTATACGGGGTCCTACTGAGGAATAGCAGTACCCACGATGAGGGAGCGGCTTTTAATTCGCGCGACGGTCAGTGGGTGGCGATTTCGTACGCCATGCCGATATGGTCGATGCCGTCCTCGTCGTAAACTTCGGTCACCGGCACAAAACCGAAGCTGGCGTAGAATTTTTGCAGATGCGCCTGGGCGCCAAGATAGATGGCCTTTTGCGGCCAGTGTTGACGGCAGCTGGCCAGCGCCTGTTCCATCAGCTGATAACCCAGCTTCTCGCCGCGCGCCGCCGGGCTGATAATCACCCGGCCAATCACTACTGGTTCAAACTCGTCATCGCTCTTGAGAATGCGCGCGTAGGCCACCAGTTCATCGCCGCGCCAGCCGAGAAGATGGCGGTTCTCTCCCTCCAGATCGTCGCCGTCGATGTCCTGATAGACGCAGGATTGTTCGACAACAAACACCGCACAGCGTAATTTCAGCACGGCATATAGCTGGGGGACGGTCAGTTCGGCGTGGTGAAGATCCTGCCATGTCATCATCTGCGGTTCCTTAGTTGGTATACTTTGTTTTTTTGACCCACGCCCTGAGGATACTGGACGATGGAATTACTCTTTTTGGGGACATCCGCTGGCGTGCCGACCCGTACGCGTAATATGACGTCGATAGTGCTGAATTTGCAACAGCCAACAATGGCGGAGATGTGGCTGTTCGACTGCGGAGAGGGAACTCAGCATCAGTTTCTGCGCACCGCCTGTCACCCCGGCAAACTGAACAAGATTTTTATCACCCATTTACATGGCGATCACCTTTTCGGCCTCCCTGGCCTGCTGTGCAGCCGCTCGATGCAGGGCAATACTCTGCCGCTGACGCTGTACGGGCCAAAGGGGCTTAAAGAGTTTGTGGAAACCGCGCTGCGCCTGAGCGGCTCCTGGACCGATTATCCGCTCACTATCGTCGAAGTCGAACCGGGGCTGGTGTTTGATGAAGCCGGCTTCCGGGTCACCGCCTGGCCGTTAAACCATCCGGTCGAGTGCTATGGCTATCGTATCGAACAGCATGATAAGCCGGGCACCCTCGATGCCGCCCGGCTTATCGCCGAAGGCGTGCCTCCCGGCCCGCTGTTCCACCGTTTAAAGCAGGGGCTGACGGTTGAGCTGGATGGTCGGGTGATTGACGGCAGCCGCTACCTCGGCCCGGCAACGCCGGGTAAGAAGCTGGCGATTTTCGGCGATACCGCCCCCTGCCCGGCGGCGCTGGAACTGGCCCGCGGCGTGGATGTTATGGTCCATGAGGTGACGCTCGAACAGGCGATGGCGGAAAAAGCGAATAGCCGTGGCCATTCAACCAGCCAGCAAACCGCCGCGCTGGCGCACGACGCCGACGTCGGTACGCTTATCGCCACGCATTTTAGTTCTCGCTATGACGCTGAAGGCTGCCAGCGCCTGCTGGCAGAGTGCCGAGAGATATTCCCGTCGACCGTGCTGGCGGAAGATTTCATGGTCTATACCGTAGAATAAAAAAGAGGCGTAACGCGGCAGAGACAAAAGCCGCGAATACGCCGCCAGCTACTCTTCAACGTAGCTGTTATAACGCAGGATAGATTTCAAATTCCGATAACCCAGGTAATCCTGGATAGAGTCGTCATCAATGCCTTTTTTTCCCAGTTCATAGCCGCAGGCATGGCGCAGCATCCGCGGGTGAATATTTTGCTTCAATTTTGCCAGCTCGCAGCATTCACGAATAATCTGGTAAAAACGCTGACGGGTCATTTTATTACCGCGAGAGGAGATAAATAATAAATCATTTTGCGCCGGATAACACTCTCTGGCCAGCAACCAGCGCTGCAGTGAGAGAACCTCTTTCGGTTGTAATGGATGATACCCAGAAATACCGTGACGCGCCCGGCGAATATAAACTCGTTTTCCCGGCAGGTCGATATCTCGCAAAGTTAATGCGGTAATTTCGTTAATCCGGCAGCCGTGCAAAAAGCACATTTGAATCATGCAGCTATTTCTTTCCGGGTGAGCACAATAGTTTGCGGCAAGTACCAGTCGCTCAACATCCTTTACGCTCAGATATTCCGTATCTTCCTGCATACGCCATTCCTTTTCATCCAGTTAGCTCATCAGGTCATTGATAGGTAAATGTTAACTGCACCACCGATTCAAAGTTACCCGCCGTCGCTCCGCCCTGAGTTGAATATAAACGGGCAGCCAGCGGAAAAACGCCCTTTTGCGTACTGCTGTTAATCGCAACCGTCATCTTGTCCTGATTTTTATAGGTCGTGGAATGGTCGCTATTGGTTATTTGCAGCGCAATACGCTGCGCCGCATCGCTGGCCGCCACATTGGCGAAATGCGCGGCGTCATCGCCGTCCGTCACGCCGTCAAACTTCACCGTCGCTTTAGTGGTTCCTGCCGGGCAGTTTTCGACATTTAAGGTAAAGGTTTTCCACTCCGAAGCGGAGCCGGCCGCCTGAAAATTTGTTTTCACCAGCGTACCGAAATTCACCTCTTGATATTTTGTATCAGTGCTCACATCGCAGGGATAATAATAAATCGTGCCTTTTATATTTAAGGGTATTCCGCCCCAGGATGAAAAAACAGGCAGCAACAATGCCAACCATAGCGCCTTTTTCATTATTGACTCCTGCTATTCAATTTCAGCCTGAATGGTTGCCGTGGCGGTAAACCCACCGCCAGCGGGTAAATTACCGGTGGTATTTATCGGATAGACTTTCATAGTGGTATCCCCGGTCTGGGTCGAATAGTTCAGATCGACCGGCAGCAGCCCTGAAATCACTGGAATTTTGGTTCCGGTAATACTTTCAATCCGCACCGCAATATCGCTATTGGTCGTCACCAGCGCAGTGTTGTCATGGGAGTCAGCCGTGCCCTGGAATGAGAGAGCAATTTTAACCCCTGCCGAAATATTGGTGCAGGCCACGGTCATATTTACCTCGTAAGGAGTGAAGCCCGTCGGCATCTGGTTGGCCATTTTGAAGTTATTGCCAGCAATATCGCCAAAATCAATGTTAATTGGCTGACCGGTATTTATTTCGCAGGACTGCGGTACCGTAACCGAGCCGCTCATTGAGATCTGCGTTAATGGATTTGCACCGTAGCTTCCAGAGATTCTTGTTCCATAGACATTAAGGATAACCGTCGGAGGGATAGTCACCTGACCAACAAATGGTCGAGTAAAATAGAGCGAAACGTATCCCACTGAACCACTCTGAAAAGTTGAACCGCCCGCATTGCAAGCAAAGCCCTGGTTATTGTTATTGCTTTTATTGTCGATAGGTGTTGGGAAATAGTCATTCACGCCCCCGGCAATATATAGCTCGCTGGCAATTTCCAGATATTTATTAAGCTGATAATAATTTACCCCGCCTCGACTTTGCGTCGCAGCCATCCCAGGTACCGTGGCTTTAAAATATGTAGGCCCAGTGATATAGCTGCCACAATCACATTTTGCATTATAATTTCCCCCGGTATTCCAACGGTACAGGCGAGGAAACGTCATCCCAGCCTGGTTTTGCGAGGGATTAGTAAAGGTTTCAATAAATGAGAATGTATTGCGAAATGGAGCGTGACCAGCCGAAGTCGTCTCACACCACCCGGTTGCCGCCATCGCCTGCGGCGATAGCGCCAGCGCCGACAGGCCTGCTAATATTGCCCATAAAAATCGTTTCATTATTTCTGCATCCTTTCGATTAGCGGCATAGCCCCGGGGCTACAATAATGCCGGTGAGCGTTTTACCTGACGGCAGCGCGTACTGAATCCGGCAGCGCTCCTGTGCGGCCGCTCCCCATTTCACGTTAAGCGCTCCATTAGACTCCAGCCCGGTCAGATAAACTTGTCCGCCCTCGCCAACGATAAATGCCTGCTCTGACGCCGCGGCTCCGGGTACGCTGACCATCGCGCCGAAAGGTACCGGCTGACCATTCGCCCGACGAACCGTCATCAGAACCCGGCTACCGACGCTAGTGGAGTAGTTTGCGCGAACCACCGCCCCGCGGGTTGGCACCACCGTTTGAGTGGTTAGCTCGAGATCGACATCGTCCGGCATCGTGCTGGTGTCAAGGGTCAAGATATTCTTGCGATACGGCGAGGCGTAAGGCACCACGGCGTAGCCCCGCCAGTCGGTTCTGACGCCGGTCTGGTTATTGATCCCAACCCCGGAAGCGCCGGGCGCTTTAACTAAAGCGAGGGTTTCGCCAAAAGGCTGCCCCAGCGTCAGGCCATTTTCATGCGCCAGGACTCCACCGCGCAGGGCGTAGTTCAGGCGATGGCTGTATTTATCATGGCTGTAGCCGCCGGTAAGCTCGCCATAGGTCGCGCGCCAGTCGGCATTAATGCTGCCGCTCTCCCCTCGTCCCTGGCTGGTGTATCCTTCCTGTACGCTCCAGCTCAGGTTATCACGCTCAAGCAAAGTGCCGGAAAGGCCCAGGTTGTTGCTGGTGGAGCCATTCTTACTGCTGTTCAGGGAGTAGCTGGCATAAACTGGTTTCGGCAGCCATTCCCCCAGCGGCACGCTGATGCTCAGAGCGAAAAGGTGGTCTTCATCATTGCGCGTTCCGGTATTCTGGTCGGTGGTATTACGGTTATAGCTGTAGTTCATGCTGTAGCTGACGCCGCGCCAGCTATTGTTGTATCCCACGCCGACGGACTCCATCGTGCGCCCGGTGTTCCAGTAATCTTCGCGGATATAGTTTAGCGAGAGAGACCCCATTTCTTCGCCAAGGCTCTGGCTGAGCGTCACTTCCCCGCGATTGCGCCGCCGTTCGATTGAAGGGGTATAATTATCGTCCCGATAGGTATCCAGCACCTCCTGCATATCCCAGTAGCCGCTGGTAGCATAGCGATATCCCGCCAGGGAAATGTTAGTCCCCAAGCCTGGAAGATCTTTGCTATAACGAATACGCACCGACTGCCCGCTCTCTTTGTCTTGATCCTGTCGGTTCGACCAGGCCTGGGTGACATCGGTCGATACGGCGCCAAGATCGCCAAGGTTTTTCCCCACCCCCAGCGCCAGGGACTGATATTTGCTGCTAAACTGACCGCCGCCGTACAGGGTTATCCCCAACGGTAGACCGTAAATAGCCGTCCCCTGAGTAAGGGGCGTTTCATCAATGCTATTGTCGTAGGCCCGGTATACGCCGGAGGTCACGCTATATTTGAGGCGGCCCTCGCGCTGCAGGACAGGCAGTGAAGCATAAGGCACGATCAGGTTTTGCTCGCTGCCATCGGATTCTTTAATAGTGACCGATAAATCGCCCGAGCCACCGGTCGGATACATATCGGTGATTTCGAACGCGCCGGGGGAGACATAGGTCTGGTAAATCTCATAGCCGTTCTGACGAATAATGACCTGGGCATTGGTACGCGCAATCCCGCGTACCACCGGCGCATAGCCGCGCAGGCTTTCCGGCAGCATATCGTCATCGGAAGCCAGCATCGCCCCGCGAAAAGGAATGCCTTCGAAAATGTCGGCGTCGGTGCTGCTATCGCCCAACGTCATCACCCCTTGCAGGGCATTAATATTACGCTGGGCATAGGTATAAACCGTATCCCAGCTGTTACTGGACTCGCCTTCGCTGCTGTTACGTGACCAGGTAGTGTAGTTGCGCAAACGCCACGGACCCATGTTGATACCGGGACGCAGGTTAACGTATTGGTTGTCACTATCCGGCATGTCATTCTTGCGCGACCAGTTATTCGCCCCGCTTACGGAGTAGTTCAGCAGAAGGGCCGCTATGCCGTCATCCCACTGCTTCGGGTCGACCCAGCCCCGCGCCGCGCTGGTAACCGCCGCCTGAGGGAAACTTAATAACAGGCGTTGCTGACTAAAACGAAAGTCAGCCGTTGCCTGTGGTATAACGCCCAAATCCGCGCAGTCCGCCGATTTACGGCCTAATTCAGGGAATTGCTTAACGCGCACGCCCCATTCGGCAAGCTCTTCAACGTTCAGACACGGCTGCAGGGCCGTTTCCCCCGGGATCCGGCTTTGCTGAAAAGTGACATCCCGGGTCTCCATAAAGATATTGTTGAGGTGAATATCGACCCGATAGGTTCCCGGCTGCTGCCCTCCAGCGTGTTCGTAAGCCGATAAATCCCTGACGCCCGTCTGCGGGCCATCCATTTCCAATAACGCCGGGTTAAACACATCCCGCGCCAGCGCAGTATCACACCACGGTATCAAGGCAACGGCCAGAGCTCCGGCTATCCGGTTAAGCCGCCATTTGTTATGATTATTGTTCATTGTCTCTGGAACTCCCTGGCCTGATAGCCTTTACAAATTAGCGCTGTGCTGCGCGCCAATACCGCCGTAATCATTAATCAGTTTCCACTGCAAAGAGCCTGTACTGCCGCGCGGCAAATCAAAACGCGCCGTCGCGCCAGGCGCCACCCAGTTGGCTTCTTTGACTTCCGCGCCACCGATTTTCACCTCGGCGAAATTCATATAAAACGCGGTGGGATTAGTGACCTGTAGCGTATTGCCGCTGCGCGTCCAGCGAAGCTGATCCGTCACTGTTTCCGGCGTTCCCTCGACGGATTTCGGCCGATAAATTAATTTGATACGGGTTTTAATAGCGATCTGTAATGTGTTGGCGCCAGCTTTGGCCTGTGAGGATGGAATCGCTTTGATATTCATCCAGAACATACTTTCTTTGTTTTCGGGCAATCCGCCGCTATAAATCACCCGCAGGCGGGTCTGCTGCTCACCGTCCAGGCGAAATAACGGCGGCGTTAACAGAAAGGGCGCGGCCCCTTTATCATTCTCCACCCAGCTCTGAATAAGATAGGGTGTAGCATCATTGTTGGTTACGCTCAGCGTGGCCTCTTTTTTACCGCCCGGATAAATCAGGCGAGTACCGCCGGTCACGACGCCCGCATGTGCCGTAGCGCCCACCAACAGCCATCCAGCCATCAACACTTTCAGGTATCGTTTCATCTCCAGCTCCCTGGAAAAGCGAGCCGATTTCGGCTCGCTAGCACGGTCTAATAGACGGAGGATGCATCGGTAC
>OAUX01000934.1_pt1 | contig 10202 bp, 10 predicted proteins | sample 1501311 | NCBI WGS metagenome assembly OAUX01 (sample SAMEA2580066, study PRJEB22360) | human gut metagenome | reverse complement strand
AATGGGAAATGGGGCCCACTTGCGCGAGCCTGAACAGCTGGTCGCCGCGCTACTGCCGTGGAGCCGGGAGCTCCCTCGCCGACACCATATTCATCTCTCTTTTCCCGCCAACAGGACGTTACAAAAAAAGTTTCCTCGTCCGACAATGACGTTACGCGAGCCAGAGCAAACCGCATGGTTGTCCGGTTCGATGGCGCGTGAACTGGATATGGCGCCGGATGCACTGCATTTTGATTATAGCGAAGACACGTTGAGCCCGGCGTTTAACGTCACTGCTGCGCAAAGCAAAGAGATTTCAGCGCTTCTGACGCTTATCCAAACCCTGAAGGTGCAGGTTACGGCGATTACCCCGGACGCCAGCGCGTTACAGCGATTTATTCCCTTCCTGCCGGAGCATCACCAGTGTCTGGTATGGCGTGATGATGCCCAGTGGTTATGGGCGACCCGTTCAGCATGGGGACGTAAATCAACGGGCGATATTGGCCGTATCGAGGAGCTTGCCACGACATTATCTCTGCCCACGACAGCCATTGCGCAATGCTCCCCCGGCGGCTTCGATCCTTTAAGCGCCGTGTCTGTACGCCAGCCGCCCATTCCAACGCAAAGCCATCACTTCGCCATTGCGCTGGGACTCGCTATGGGGGACGTGTACTGATGATTGCGACCATTAATCTTCTGCCCTGGCGTCAGGCTCGGCGTTACGCTTGCCTGCGCTTCTGGGGCATCTTATTTAGCGCTTCACTCTTGCTTAGTATTGGCGTGTTGTTGCGCTATTACAGCGCTTTGAGTGTAGAAAATCGGGCTGAATTGTTGCTGGCAGACGCCGAAAAGACGCGGGCCGAGGCCCTCATGGCGCTGAAGCCGCGTGTGCAACAGCGCCAGCAACGATGGCAGCAGGTTCAGGCGCGGAACAAACAGCGTGAGCAGACCCGAAGCTGGCAGCGGGCTTTGCAAGGGCTGGCGGAATTACTGCCGGAGCAGGCGTGGTTAACAAAAATGACCTGGCAGCAGGACACGCTGGAACTGACGGGAAACACGCTGAACTTTGCCGCATTGAAGGCATTGGAAGCGCAATTACGCCAGTTGCCGTTGTTTATGTTGAACAGCCCAGGAGAAACGCAGCAGGATGCGCAGGGACGCTGGCAATTCCACTTTCGACTGACACGGAGCGACGCGCATGATAACGCTCTGTGATGTCTGGTTAGCGCAGTCGCCACGCTTTCGACTCATATGCTGGTGCGGCTGGATGTTGGGGTTACTCATACTGGTGACGCTATGTCTTTACCCCGTAGCGCGGGAGCGGACTATGCAACGCGAGTCGCTGGTCCAGCAACGTGCGGCTATTCAGATGCAATGGCGAGATGTATATCTGCTGGCGGCATCACCAGCAGAGTCTGAAGAGAAACTGACCCTGTTCTCCCCACTGCTGTTTCAGAATTCACTTACCCGTCTTATCCACTGGCAACCCTCAGCTCAGGGGGGAGAGATGGCGCTGATATCGGCCTGGGATGCTATCCCGCTGACGTTTGTCCAGTTGGCGGCTCAGGGGATGAACGTCAGCCGATTTTCGCTTAGCGCAGAAGGCACGGAGCTGCTGCTAACGCTACAGCTGGAGCGCCTGAATGATGGTTGAGCGCTGGCTGTTGATATGCGTAAGCGTACTGATGCTCACCGGTATGCGTAATCCCTTCCTGCCGCCGGAGGACCGTTGTCAAATTGCTGAGCTGTCGACATGGCGTTTTCAGGGCATGGTGAGTCAGGGCACACGACCCATCGGCATCGTTCAGGATAGCCAGAAAAAATGGCGGCGGGTTAAGCGAAATGACGTCCTGAAAAACGGTTGGACGATTATGCAGATAACGGCCCAGAACATAACCCTCGACACAGAAAAAAACTGCGAACCGCCGCGGTGGCAGTGGCAGCGACAAGGAGCGGTAAATGAAGCGATGGATAGCGTTGATAGTAATGGCACTGGCGGTCGGGATAACGAGCGCGCTGGCGACGAAACCGCAAAACGTGACGCTGGTGGTCGATGATGTGCCGGTTACGCAGGTATTGCAGGCGCTGGCTGAACAGGAACAAAAAAACCTGGTGGTTTCGCCGGATGTCAGCGGTGTGCTGTCGCTGCATTTGACGGATGTCCCCTGGAAGCAGGCATTGCAGACGGTGGTAAAAAGTGCCGGGCTGGTATTACGTCAGGAAGGCAACGTCCTGCATGTGCATTCTGTTCAATGGCAGAGTGAAAATGCGGCTCGTCAGGAAAACGAGCAGGCGCGGATTCAGGCTAGTCTTCCGCTGGAACATCGCAGCATCATTTTGCACTATGCTGATGCCACCGAGCTGGTAAAAGCCGGAGAAAAGCTGCTCGGTGCCAAAGGAAGCATGACGGTGGATAAACGAACCAACCGCTTACTGCTGCGTGACAATCGTGTTGTTCTCGACACCCTGGAAACGTGGGTAGCGCAAATGGATTTGCCGGTTGCCCAGGTTGAACTGGCGGCGCATATCGTCACCATTAATGAAAAAAGTTTGCGTGAGCTGGGGGTGAAGTGGTCACTGGCTGACGCACAACAACCGGGGGCGGTTGGGAATGTCACAACGCTTGCCAGCGATCTCTCTGTAGCCACCGCCACATCCCGTGTGGGATTTAACATTGGCCGTATTAACGGTCGTTTACTGGAACTAGAGTTGTCTGCGCTGGAGCAAAAACAGCAACTGGATATCATTGCCAGTCCACGATTACTGGCATCTCACCTGCAACCTGCCAGTATTAAGCAGGGCAGTGAGATCCCTTATCAGGTCTCCAGCGGTGAAAGCGGTGCGACATCCGTCGAGTTCAAGGAAGCGGTACTGGGGATGGAGGTGACGCCAACGGTGTTGCAGAAAGGGAGAATCAGGCTGAAACTGCATATCAGCCAGAATGTTCCGGGACAGGTTCTACAGCAGGCAGATGGCGAAGTGTTGGCTATCGACAAGCAAGAGATTGAAACGCAGGTCGAGGTAAGAAGCGGCGAGACAATTGCGCTTGGCGGGATTTTTTCACATAAGAATAAATCCGCAGCCGACAGCGTGCCGCTATTAGGCGACATTCCCTGGCTTGGCTCTCTTTTTCGCCATGATGGTAAAGAAGATGAACGGCGCGAATTAGTGGTCTTTATAACGCCCAGACTGGTTTCAACGGAATAACTTATGCATGAAAAGCCATTGTTTTTGCACTGAACACGTTTCAGGGATTTGACGTGAGGGTGTATTTAGCATACAAGGAGTACCGATTTGAGCGTCGGTACTTTTCTTTACTTATGCGGCAGTGAATACGCTTTGCCTTTCCGGTGGTGTGCCATAGGCTTATTGGGTGTCATTTGGCTGCGCGATACGTCGCCAGGTCTGATGTTTGCAGGGTAGCATGCCTGCCACGACCAGAAATGCGTTAGGTTTGGTGATTTATTCAGTTGCCAAACCCGCTTGAGTATTGAGATAATTTTCAGTCTGACTCTCGCAATATCTTATGAGGTTTCAGTTCATGTCCTGCTGCGCTGGGTGTCTGCGAAGCGGGTTTACCATTAACGAATAGTCTTAGTAGTACCGAAAAAATGGCAGAGAAACGCAATATCTTTCTGGTTGGGCCTATGGGTGCCGGCAAAAGCACTATTGGGCGCCAGTTAGCTCAACAACTCAATATGGAATTTTACGATTCTGATCAAGAGATTGAGAAACGAACCGGAGCTGATGTGGGCTGGGTCTTCGATGTAGAAGGTGAAGACGGCTTCCGTGATCGCGAAGAAAAAGTCATCAACGAGTTGACGGAAAAACAGGGTATTGTGCTGGCAACTGGCGGTGGCTCTGTAAAATCACGTGAAACACGTAACCGTCTTTCCGCGCGTGGCGTCGTGGTCTATCTTGAAACGACAATTGAAAAACAACTTGCGCGTACTCAACGTGACAAGAAACGCCCGTTGCTGCAGGTAGAATCACCGCCTCGTGAAGTTCTGGAAGCGTTGGCTGACGAACGCAATCCTCTGTACGAAGAGATTGCTGACGTGACCATTCGCACCGACGATCAGAGCGCAAAAGTCGTAGCAAACCAGATTATTCATATGTTGGAAAGCAACTAATTCTGGCTGAATACACACTCGTCTGCGGGTACAAGTAACTAAGGTGGATGTCGCGTAATGGAGAGGATCACAGTCACTCTCGGGGAACGTAGTTACCCTATCACCATCGCGGCTGGTTTGTTCAATGAGCCAGCTTCATTCTTACCGCTGAAATCGGGCGATCAGGTTATGTTGGTGACCAACGAAACCCTGGCCCCCCTTTATCTCGATAAGGTTCGCGGCGTACTTGAACAGGCGGGTGTTAACGTTGATAGCGTTATCCTTCCCGATGGCGAGCAGCATAAAAGCCTGACGGTTCTGGATACGGTTTTCACCGCGTTACTGCAAAAACCGCACGGTCGTGATACCACGTTAGTTGCCCTTGGCGGCGTGATTGGCGATCTGACCGGTTTTGCGGCAGCCAGCTATCAACGTGGTGTTCGTTTTATTCAAGTCCCGACAACCCTGTTGTCGCAGGTCGACTCCTCCGTTGGCGGCAAAACCGCCGTAAACCATCCCCTCGGTAAAAACATGATTGGCGCGTTTTACCAACCGGCCTCCGTGGTGGTGGATCTCGATTGTCTGAAAACGCTTCCTGCGCGTGAGCTGGCATCGGGGCTGGCGGAAGTGATCAAATACGGCATCATTCTTGACGGTGAATTTTTCAGCTGGCTGGAAGACAATCTGGATGCGTTGTTGCGTCTGGACGGTCCGGCGATGGCGTACTGTATTCGTCGTTGTTGTGAGCTGAAAGCAGAAGTTGTCGCAGCAGACGAGCGCGAAATGGGCTTACGTGCTTTACTGAATCTGGGGCACACGTTTGGCCATGCGATCGAAGCTGAAATGGGTTATGGCAATTGGTTACATGGTGAAGCAGTTGCAGCAGGTATGGTAATGGCTGCCCGTACGTCTGAACGTTTGGGTCAGTTCACCTCCGCTGATACGCAGCGCATCATTACGCTGTTACAGCGAGCAGGCTTACCGGTGAATGGGCCGCGTGAAATGTCCACTGAGGCTTATCTGCCGCACATGCTGCGAGATAAAAAAGTGTTAGCGGGAGAGATTCGTTTGGTGCTTCCGCGAGCGATAGGGAAGAGTGAAGTGCGCGGCGGAGTGTCGCACGAGGTGGTTCTTAACGCTATTGCTGATTGCCAGCAGGCGTAACAACAAGAAAGGTCAGGCTTACGTTGCGAAACGTAGGTCTTTTAGCTTCAGGTTATGTGCAAAGTCGTAAGCATTAACCTTTGAGTGGGGTGTTAAATGGATGAATTCAAACCAGAAGACGAGCTGAAACCCGATCCCAGCGATCGTCGTACTGGTCGTTCTCGTCAATCGTCTGAACGCGATAATGAGCCGCAAATCAATTTTGATGATGTTGATCTGGATGCTGACGATCGCCGTCCTGCGCGCGCACGCAAAGAGCGTGATGAAGAGCAGAACATTGAAGAAGAGTATGAATCTGATGACGATACCGTGGATGAAGAGCGTGTAGAACGTCGTCCGCGCAAGCGTAAGAAAGCCGCCAGCAAGCCTGCCTCCCGCCAGTATATGATGATGGGCGTAGGGGTTCTGGTACTGCTGCTGCTGATTATCGGCATTGGTTCTGCGCTGAAAGCCCCCTCATCTTCTTCCAATGAGCAGGCAGCATCTGGTGAGAAGAGCATCGATCTCTCTGGCAGCAATGCAACGAATCAGGCGAGTGCAACGACACCTGCAACGGGCGCAGAGCAGACTGCTGGCAATACCCAGCAGGATGTTTCCCTGCCACCGATTTCCTCTACCCCGACTCAAGGTCAGGCACCTGCGGCAACTGAAGGGCAGCAGCGTGTTGAAGTGCAGGGCGATTTGAACAACGCTCTGACACAACCGCAAGGCCAGGAGCAAGTTAACAACGCTGTGGTTAACTCTACGCTGCCGACCGAACCTGCGACCGTTGCGCCGATGCGTAATGGTAATGCTGCGCGCCAGACTGCGAAAACGGAAACGACTGAACGTCCTGCGGCTACGCATCAGGAACGTAAACAGGCCGTAATTGAGCCGAAGAGCAAACCGCAAACTACGGTGAAAGCGACGCCGACAGAGCCGAAACCTGTTGCCCAGGCAAAACCAACCGCAACTGCGCCGACTACCACAACCAAAGCGCCTGTGGTAACCGCTACGCCGAAAGCGACCGCTGAGCCGAAAGCAACCACGACGGCGCCAGCACAGACCGCAACGCCTGCGCCAACGGCGACAGCAACAACGACAACACCTGTTGCTGGCGGAGCGAAAAGTGCAGGTAACGTTGGAGCGTTAAAATCTGCGCCGTCCAGCCATTACACGCTGCAGCTCAGCAGTTCTTCTAACTACGACAATCTGAACGGTTGGGCGAAGAAAGAAAACCTGAAGAACTATGTGGTGTACCAGACGACGCGTAACGGTCAACCGTGGTATGTTCTGGTGACAGGCGTGTATGCGTCTAAAGAAGATGCGAAACGTGCAGTGTCTACGTTACCCGCTGATATTCAGGCGAAAAACCCGTGGGCAAAACCGCTGCACCAGGTTCAGGCCGATTTGAAGTAAGATAGGATATGTTCTGCAATGGTTTGCTGTTTCGCCCAATTGCGGGACAAAGACTAAAGCGCAGGATGCTGTCGGAGCTTTCTCCACAGCCGGAGAAGGTGTAATTAGTTAGTCAGCATGAAAAAAAATCGCGCTTTTTTGAAATGGGCAGGGGGGAAATACCCCCTGCTTGATGATATCAAACGGCATTTACCTCAGGGTGAGTGCCTGATTGAACCTTTCGTGGGTGCCGGGTCGGTGTTTCTCAACACCGACTTTTCTCGTTATATTCTTGCCGATATCAACAGCGACCTTATCAGTCTCTATAACATCGTGAAGACGCGTACCGATGAGTATGTGCAGGCTTCTCGTGAGCTGTTTATGCCTGAAACCAATCAGGCTGAGGTGTACTATCGGTTCAGAGAAGAATTTAATGCCAGCCAGGATCCGTTCCGCAGAGCAGTGCTGTTCTTGTATCTGAACCGTTTTGGTTACAACGGATTATGCCGTTATAACCTGCGCGGCGAGTTTAACGTCCCGTTTGGGCGTTATAAAAAACCTTACTTCCCGGAAGCCGAGTTGTACCATTTTGCTGAGAAAGCGCAGAATGCGGAGTTCCATTGCCTCTCCTATGAAGAGTGCATGGACCGTGCGGATAGCAACTCTGTGGTCTATTGCGACCCGCCTTATGCACCACTTTCGGCGACGGCAAATTTCACTGCGTATCACACCAACAGCTTTAGCCCGAAAGAACAGGCGCATTTGGCCGAGATGGCAGAAAAGCTGGTCAGTAAGCAGATCCCAGTGTTAATTTCGAACCATGACACGCCCGATACCCGTGAATGGTACCGAGCGGCGAAACATTTTCAGGTCAAAGTGCGGCGCAGCATAAGCAGCAATGGCGGCACGCGTAAAAAGGTGAACGAACTGCTGGCACTGTATAAACCAGGAGTCGTAACGCCTGCGAAGAAATAAATCTCAAGGAGAAGCGGATGAAACAGTATTTGATCGCCCCCTCAATTCTGTCGGCTGATTTTGCCCGCCTGGGTGAGGACACCGCGAGAGCGCTGACTGCCGGTGCCGACGTTGTGCACTTCGACGTCATGGACAATCACTACGTACCGAACTTGACCATCGGACCGATGGTACTGAAATCGCTGCGTAAATATGGCATCACTGCCCCGATTGATGTTCACCTGATGGTGAAACCGGTCGATCGTATTGTCCCGGACTTCGCCGCCGCCGGTGCCAGCATCATTACTTTTCACCCGGAAGCCTCCGAGCATGTCGATCGCACTTTACAGCTGATCAAAGAGCATGGCTGTAAAGCGGGCCTGGTGTTCAACCCGGCAACGCCGCTGAGCTATCTGGACTACGTCATGGATAAGCTTGATGTGATCCTGCTGATGTCCGTTAACCCAGGCTTTGGCGGGCAGTCCTTCATCCCACAAACGCTGGATAAACTGCGCGAAGTGCGTCGTCGCATTGATGAATCTGGCTACGATATCCGCCTCGAAGTGGACGGCGGTGTCAAAGTGAACAACATTGGCGAAATTGCCGCGGCAGGCGCAGATATGTTTGTCGCAGGCTCCGCTATTTTCGACCAACCAGACTACAAAAAAGTCATTGATGAAATGCGCAATGAACTGGCGAAGGTAAGTCATGGATAAGTTTCAGGATATTCGGGGCGCTGCATTTGACCTCGACGGCACGCTGGTCGACAGCGCGCCGGGATTAGCCGCAGCGGTGGATATGGCGCTGTATGCGCTGGAATTGCCGGTTGCCGGAGAAGAACGCGTTATCACCTGGATTGGCAACGGTGCAGACGTACTGATGGAGCGCGCGCTGGCGTGGTCTCGTCAGGAGCGCGCGACATTACGTAAAACGATGGGTAAACCGCCCGTTGATGATGATATTCCCGCTGAGGAACAGGTACGTATTTTGCGTAAGCTGTTCGACAGATACTACGGTGATGTCGCAGAAGAGGGGACATTCCTGTTCCCTGATGTTGCCGACACGCTGGGCGCGCTGCATGCGAAAGGATTGCCGCTGGGTCTGGTGACCAACAAACCGACCCCGTTTGTCGCACCATTACTCGAAGCATTAGATATCGCCAAATACTTTAGCGTGGTCATCGGTGGTGACGACGTGCAGAATAAAAAACCGCATCCGGATCCACTGCTGCTGGTGGCAAGCAAGCTTGGCATCAAGCCTGAGCAAATGCTCTTCGTAGGGGATTCACGCAATGATATTCAGGCGGCAAAAGCTGCTGGCTGTCCGTCCGTTGGCCTGACCTATGGCTACAACTACGGTGAGTCGATCGCGCTGAGCCAGCCCGACGTTATTTACGACCGTATTAATGAACTACTGCCCGCTCTCGGGCTTCCGCATAGCGAAAATCAGGAATCAAAAAATGACTAAGCCCATCGTTTTTAGTGGCGCACAGCCCTCAGGTGAATTGACCATTGGCAACTATATGGGTGCGCTGCGTCAGTGGGTGAGCATGCAGGATGACTACCATTGCATCTACTGCATCGTTGACCAACATGCCATCACCGTTCGTCAGGATGCTCAGCAGCTGCGTAAAGCAACGCTCGATACGCTGGCGCTGTACCTGGCATGCGGTATCGATCCTGAAAAAAGTACAATTTTCGTGCAGTCTCACGTACCGGAGCATGCACAGTTAGGTTGGGCACTGAACTGCTACACCTACTTCGGCGAGCTGAGCCGTATGACCCAGTTCAAAGATAAATCCGCACGCTATGCGGAGAACATCAACGCCGGCCTGTTTGATTATCCGGTACTGATGGCGGCAGACATTCTGCTGTATCAGACCAACCAGGTACCGGTTGGCGAAGATCAGAAACAGCATCTGGAACTGAGCCGCGATATCGCCCAGCGCTTCAACGCCCTGTATGGCGAGATCTTCAAAGTGCCTGAGCCGTTCATTCCTAAATCCGGTGCGCGCGTGATGTCGCTGCTGGAGCCGACGAAGAAAATGTCCAAGTCGGATGACAACCGCAACAACGTGATCGGTCTGCTGGAAGATCCGAAATCTGTGGTTAAGAAAATCAAACGCGCGATGACCGACTCTGAAGAGCCGCCTGTTGTACGCTACGACGTGCAGAACAAAGCGGGCGTTTCCAACCTGCTGGATATCCTCTCTGCGGTTACCGGCCAGAGCATTCCGGAGCTGGAACAGCACTTCGAAGGCAAAATGTATGGTCATCTGAAAGGTGAAGTCGCAGAGGCCGTTTCCGGTATGCTGACCGAGCTTCAGGAGCGTTATCACCGTTTCCGTAACGATGAAGCTTTCCTGCAGAAAGTGATGAAAGACGGTGCGGAAAAAGCCAGCGCACGTGCGTCTGTTACGCTGAAAGCCGTTTACGAAGCGATTGGTTTTGTCGCCAAGCCGTAATGCGCTCTGTGTTGTTGAAGAAACCGGGTTAGGCCCGGTTTTTTTTCGCCTGTTGGTTTGTGAACCTCAAAAAATGTGAAGCGTCTCGCCGTTTGCATATTTCCTCATTGCGTTATATCTTCACTTTAATGAAGATATAAATATTCAATTTA
>OAUX01000932.1_pt1 | contig 10211 bp, 8 predicted proteins | sample 1501311 | NCBI WGS metagenome assembly OAUX01 (sample SAMEA2580066, study PRJEB22360) | human gut metagenome | reverse complement strand
ATACTTACTTCTCCATTTTTTGCAAGCACACCTGTCGGACTAAATTGAACCATAGGTCCACTGGTTGGTGCAAAAGGAATATAAAACTCTACACTCTCAGCAGTATGAGTTTCACCATTCAAAATATACTTAATATCATAACCATAAATATATCTATCCGCACCAATCACTCTAAATGGTATTTCCTTTGTAACTCGTGGAAGTATAGACACAATCGTTACTGGAGTTCCATTGTGACGTAATAAAAATCGTTTGATAATTAAATACAACCCACTAATTATTAACCCAAGAGCCACACAAAAGAAGTAAAACACAAAAAACTCAGTACCTCTAACCATCATACGCTCCTCTCCCAACAATACAACGAAAACTATCGAGTGCCACTATATTGATGGGACACCTTCATATCTACAGTGATAAAAAGAAAGGACTATACTTATGCAGCGACATCAGGTCACGAGGAGCAAAGAAGTATAGTCCTTTCTTTTTAATTAAAATGTAGCTGTGTTATGGGGCCCCATCAATATAGGGCACCCCCACGATAGTTTTCATTATTGTTCCGGCCCTAAGTCTCGGAATTCTACGTCTCTAAATTGTGTTAATTCTCCAACGAATTGGAGTTCTACGGTACCGATGGAGCCATTACGATGTTTACGAATAAGGACTTCTGCATTGTCCCCTTTTTCGGAGTTTTCATCGTAATATTTATCGCGGTACAAGAAGATAACGATATCCGCATCTTGCTCGAGGGAACCAGATTCACGAAGGTCCGAAAGTACAGGCCGTTTATCTGGTCTGCTTTCAACACTACGAGATAACTGAGACAAAGCGATAACCGGTACGTTAAATTCACGAGCAATCAGTTTAAGATTACGAGAGATTTCGGACACCTCTTGTTGACGATTTTCACTGCCCTTACCAGCATTTCGACCTTGCATCAACTGAATATAATCGACGATAACGAGATCGAGGCCATGTTCCACCTTGAGACGGCGCAATTTAGAGCGCATATCTTGTACGGTAAGACCCGGCGTATCATCGATAAAGAGCTTGGATTTACTCATGCGATCCGCTGCGGCAATAACCTTTTCCCAGTCAGCAGGATCCATGTTCGCACGGCGCAATTTTTCAGAGCTCACACCTGCCACGGAGGACAAAATACGACCAACGAGCTGTTCCTTGCCCATTTCCAGGGAAAAGAACGCCACCGTCTTGTCGTACAACATCGTTACGTTTTGAGCGATGTTCAAGGTGAAAGCTGTTTTCCCCATCGCAGGACGAGCCGCTACGAGGATGAGGTCAGATTTTTGTAAGCCGTTGAAAATATGGTCCACATCTTTAAAGCCTGTTGGCACACCTGTAATAGCACCATCATGCTGTTGCAGTGCATTAAGTTTATCTAGATTAGATAAAACCACTTCACCAATAGCTGCAAAGGAGGATTCAGACTGAGTTTGACCGCTTACGTCTAGCACCATTTGCTCTGCCTTATTGAGGATTGCCGTCGGCTCATCTTCGCCAGCATACGTCATGCCTACGATTTTATTCCCTGCATCGATGAGGCGGCGCAACTGAGCTTTCTCGCTGATGATTTTCGCATGTTCCTCTACATTGTAGGAAACCGATTCATTCGCAAGAGATGTAATATAAGCAAGACCACCTACTGCATCAAGGCGCTTACGACGGTCTAGTTCTTCACCAACTGTGATAAAGTCAGCCGTCTTATTGGCATGCACGATTTCTAGAATAGCATCGTAAATAATACGATGTGCATCTCGGTAAAAATCTTCAGATTTAAGAATACTCGTCACCGTATCTACAACGGCACCCATATTGGATCCATTAGTTAATAAAGCCCCCAAAACGGCCTTTTCCGCATCTAGATTATGCGGTGGAATGCGTACATCCATGATAATCCCCTTCACACAACCACTATGGATAAAAGAATTCACCATACTCAAAGAGCATGGTGAATACTATTATTCGGCTACTACATTAACCTTGATAGTACTTGTAATTTCAGGATGAACACGAACTAATACGTCATGTACGCCCAATGTTTTCAATGGTTCTTTAATTTCGATTTTCTTTTTATCGATATCTACTTTGTATTGAGCTTTAGCAGCATCGGAAATATCTTTAGCAGTAACGGATCCGAATACACGGCCTTCTTCGCCCATACGAACTTTTACAGTTACTTCAACCTTAGTCAATTGAGCTGCCAAGATCTTAGCTTCGTCATTTGCAACGGCTTTATTATGAGCAATGGATTCTTGTTTTTGTTTCGCATTATTTACGTTAGTTGCTGTACCTTCAAGGCCGAGGCCTTTTTTGATCAATACATTACGACCATATGCGTCGCTAACTTCAACGATTTCGCCCTTTTTACCAACTTTTTTAACGTCTTCTAACAATACTACTTTCATTGTTGTTCCTCCTCTTGTTCTACGGAATGAAGCGCATCAAGAGCATGCTCCAAAATGGCCTGCTTCGCTTCCTCTATGGTCATACCTTGTAATTGAGCACCAGCCACAGTTCTATGACCGCCACCACCCAAGGCTTCCATTACAACTTGTACGTTCACCTTGCCTTTGGATCGAGCGCTGACGCCGATACCGCCATCATTTAGGGAATATAGTACAAAAGCTGCTTCAATATCTTCATTACTAATGAGCATGTCCGCACTTTGTGCAGCCAACGCCATCATATCCTTCAAACCTTCAGGCGCTACGGAAATAGCAATCCCTTCAGTACGACTTGCTTCAAATACCATTTTAGCACGCAATTGGATAGAATCGAAAGTTTCAATAAACAATTGTTTGACTCTGTCGATATCCGCCCCTGCACGACGCAAAAATGCTGCAGCCTCAAAGGTTCGTGCCCCAGTTTGTTGAACAAAGTTCTTCGTATCTAATACGATACCTGCATAAATACCTGTAGCTTCCGCTTTTGAAAGCTTCACAGGAACCCCTGCATATTGTACAAGCTCTGTTACGAGCTCAGATGTGGACGATGCAGTTGGTTCCAAATAGGTAAGCAATGGATTTTCTACAAAGTCCGCTGCGCGACGGTGATGGTCGATAACGATGCGTCGCTCAGAAATTTCAAGCGCCTCTTGAGCTGCCACCATTTCCTGACGATGCGTATCACACACGACAGTGAGCGTATTCGCATCTACCCATACTCTTGCAGCTTCTGCAGTGATAATATTCTCTTTCCAGAACTCTGACTCGTTAAGAACATTCACCATTTTATCAATGGCGCTAGTTTCTTTTGAAAGTGCAATGCGCACGTCTTTACCAAGTGCTCGAGCAATGGCGGCTACACCGATAATACCACCTAATGCATCGTAGTCTTCACGTTGATGCCCCATGATAAGAATCTTATCAGAATCAATCATAAGCTCATGTATTGCTTGAGATACAACACGAGCACGAACGCGCGTATTCTTTTCAACGCCTGCCGTATTACCACCAAAGAAACGTGTACTTTCACCATCCATAATACAGACTTGGTCACCACCGCGACCTAAGGCGATATCTAAGGCTGCACGAGCACGACCAGATACATCTTTCACAGAGCCTACATTTTCACTAATACCAATGGAAATCGTAGCTGGTACTTGACGTGGAGATGGTACTTTACGGATTCGTTCGAGCACTTTAAAACCATCTTCCTCCATCTCATGAAGCGCACCACGAGAAATGGCAAAGGTATACATATCATCTTGGAAGTTACGAATAAAACCTTCGTAGCGATCGATTTCATCCATAATGATATTATTTATATCTGTCCAAATACTAGTATACTCACGATCACTAAGGCCTTTTGTCAATTCTTCGAGATTATCGATTTGAATCATACCCCATACAGGTTGCCCCTCTTCGGCTTTAATACGGGCTTTTTCTAGGTCTGTAATGTCCTTGAAGTACAATGCCATCACTGCATGTTCTGCCAGTTCATCTTCACTATCAATATCTGATCGGGTATCCCGAGGATCGATAAATTTATAAATAATTTGGAAGTATCGATTTTCATATTTTTCCGTCATATATCCGGACTTACCCCAGATTTTATCGATACGAAAACCAGGCAACAAAGCAGACATTTTTTGGAGCTTATTCCAATCCACCTTAACCCAGTCAGCGAAAACACTGTTATTCCACACCAATGTGCCTTGTTTATTAACAAGAACAATCCCCATTGGCAAATTTTGTAAAGCAAAGTTAGAAGCTTGTGTGACATTTTTCATCATCGCACTAAACTGTTCTCTTGCTAAACGACGCCGGTTATGAAGGGTATTATAATTAACCAAATACGCCGCTACTACAATGATTAATGCTAAAATCGCAATAGCCCAATTTAAATAGGCCAACAATAATAGCAATAATACGAGAACGGCAACAATGGTAATTTCTAAACCTTTCCATCTCCGTTGAAAGGATTTCATAACGGCCTCCTTTCTATTATGAGCTACGTTTTTCGAAACGTGCTCTCATATCTAAAAACATATCAAAAATACCATAGAAAACAAGACCATACGGACTCATTGTATATAAGAAGAAAAGAATTATAAATTGAAAGAATCCATTTACTCCATAGTTTTTCATAACTGCCATTAAACAGGTAATACCATTAACTAAGCAAATGAAAGCCCCCACAAAAGCAACATTCATTCCGATATCTTTAAGTAACCTATTATCATATCCAATATAGGATAAGCCATAAATAATAATAATCCCTATGGCTAGAACTCCAGCACCCCAAATCGGCATACGCCAAGTAGCCATGGGAGGTAATTCTCTATGAACTGTATTAGTTCGACGACCAATATAAGATACTAACTTAGCCATGATATACGTTATGATAGAGCATGCACAGAACCATAATGACAACATCATACGTTCTGCTTGAGCAAATGAATAATTAAGTTGCTGAATCATCGTATCAATCTGTTCTTGCGGTGCTGATTGCTGTCGTATCGACTCAATCATAGCTTCTTTTAACTCATTATTTACATTTTGTCCTAAGCTAATAAAATCTACAGATGCAAAACTATTAGCAACCACTAATTGTAAGAGGCCCATACCAAGCAATACAGCAGCAGGCACTAATATTAACTTTCTAAAAGACCAGTTTGCTCTAAAAGCTTCCCCCAAAAATATACTAGGCAATGAATATACTAAAATGGTAGACATAGCAATTAATGGTCCAAGAAAGAGTGTTACTAATATAAAGGCTACTATTGAGGAAGTACAGCTATATCTACTACCCCAACGGATACCAATGATAGAAATACCTGCTGGAGCTACCATAGTTGCTAGAAAAGCTGAAAACGGCATGACTGCCCCAATTATAGTCAACATAGCAACAATGGTCGATACAAAGGCAGTTTCTACCATCGCTCTTGTATTTGTTTGTTTCATAAATCACCATTCTTACATAAGAAGATATATTAATTGGTATCTTTTAATTATAACAGTTTAAAAGGGTAACTTCAAATACCCCATATAGTAGACGAATGCGATAGCAATGCTATTAATGGTAGTTTTTATTGCTCTTTTAGAATGTCAAAAGTACCACACCATGAGGTGCGGTACTTTTCTGTATTATATAAGATTATACGTCTTGAATAATCGGCAAGATCATAGGACGACGACGGGTTTTATCATAGAAGAATTTACCCAATGCGTCACGTACGTTTTGCTTAATGGTTGTCCAGTCTTTGATGCGTTGCATTTCGCAATCTTCAAGAACTTGTTCTACGCGGCGCTCCGCAGCAAGCATAAGTTCTTCTGCGTCACGAACGTATACGAAGCCACGAGATACGAGGTCTGGACCAGCTACGATAGTACCGGAAGCTTTGTCCATCGCCATAACAACGATAACCATACCTTCTTGTGCCAATTGTTGACGGTCGCGGATAACGATATTACCTACGTCACCAACACCAAGGCCATCAACGAAGATAGCGCCAGCTTGTACGCGGCCACCTTTGCGACCACCATCTTTATCGAATTCAAAGATTTGACCATTATCACCGATAAGGACTTTCTTAGGATCTACGCCCATGGCCACACCAAGTTCACCATGACGGCGCAACATGCGATACTCACCATGAACTGGGATAAAGTATTCCGGACGAACAAGGTTAAGCATTGTTTTAAGCTCTTCTTGGCTCGCATGACCAGATACGTGAATACCACGGTCTTTACCGTATACCACATTACAACCTAAACGAAGCAAGTTATCGATAGTTCTACCTACAGCACCTTCGTTACCTGGAATTGGTGTAGCAGAGATGATAACTGTGTCATTCGGTGCCAATTCTACAGTGCGGTGGTTGCTTGTAGCCATGCGGGACAAGCCTGCCATCGGTTCACCTTGAGAACCAGTTGTTAAGATCATGATTTGGTCATCTGTGTAGTTGTGCATTACATCTACGTCGATGATTGTATTTGGCGGAATGTTCAAGTAACCGCGTTCTTGTGCGATTTCTGTAACATTTACCATGCTGCGGCCCATAACGACAACCTTACGGTTGAACATAACTGCCGCATCAATAGCTTGTTGGATACGAGATACATTAGATGCAAATGTAGCTAACACAACGCGGCCTTTTGCTTCGCCAACAGCTTGTTTAATAGCAGGACCTACGGAGCTTTCAGAACCTGTAGTGCCTGGTTTTTCAACGTTTGTAGAGTCGGACATCAAAGCCAATACGCCTTTGTTACCGAGCTCAGCAAATTTGTGCATATCCATCAAACGGCCATCAACTGGCGTTTGGTCGATTTTAAAGTCCCCTGTATGAAGTACAGTACCGATTGGTGTATCGAAGTACACAGCGCAGGAGTCAGGGATGGAGTGGTTTGTTTGGATGAAACCAACATTTACAGAACCAATTTGAACTTCATCGCCTGCAGCAATCGTGCGAAGACATTTTGGAGATACCTTATGTTCTTTGAACTTGCCTTCAATCAAGCCACAAACGAGGTTTGTTGCATATACTGGGCAGTTAATTTCTTTCATAAGGTAGGCCAAGGAACCGATATGGTCCTCGTGACCATGAGTAATTACGACAGCTTTTACGCGATCCTTATTCTCGATGATATAGCTCATATCAGGAATAACGATATCTACGCCAAGCATATCTTCACTAGGGAACGCAAGACCAGAGTCGAGAACAATGATTTCGTCCTCATATTGGAAGATGGTCATGTTTTTACCGATTTCACCAAGACCGCCAAGAGGGATGATTTGGAATTTACCCTTATTAGCGCCATTTGGTGTACGACCTACTAATTCCACTTGTTCCTCTTGATGATTGCGGTTCGTGGAACGGTTATTTGGACGGTTGTTGTTACGGTTTTGACCATTGCGACCAGAATTATTAGTACGCGTGTTGCGCGTATTTTCACTACGTTCACCGCGTGGTGCACGAGTTTGGCGTGGTTTACGTTCTGTACGTTCTTGACCTTCACCTTGCTCGGCATTGCGACGAGTATTTGTACGGCGTGTCGTATTAGTACGACCACTATTTGCATTTGTACGAGTATTTGTACGGCGTTGGCGTGTTGTGCCTTCGCCTTCGCCAGTTGCTTGTTGACGAGTACGACCTTCGCCAGCAGGACGGCGTGTATTAGTGCGGCGGCGAGTCTGTTTTTGTTCGCCTTCAGCCGCAGCTGCACGAGTAGCATTTCTTGCTACTCTCGGTTCTGCTTTCACTTGTGCAGTAACCTGATTATCTGTTGTATTCACAGTTCCTCCTAAAATTTTGTTCATTAATTTATTTAACATAGTTTTTCTCACCTATCACTTGAATTGATCTATGCCACGAGGAAATGTCACACAAAGAAAAAGGCGCTATTATACTAGCGTCTCGTCAAATGGGCGCAAAAATGCGCTATCAAATTTTGCCGTTCCTAGTTTGTGTGCCATTTGCCGTAGCAAATGAGTATAGTGCACTATCAGATGCTTCAACCGCAAGAGACTTCTATTTTTATCTCAATCCGATACGCAGTGCAATATAGTCCGATCTGTTTTGATGAAAGCCTCACTTTCATACGTTGTGCTCATTATAACATAAAAACAACATAAACAAAAGAGTTCTACGCTTGATTCATCAAAAGTAACATAAAATTTTACTACTACTTAAAAGGGCGGCTCAAACCGAACCACCCCAAAGCATTTCATTATTTATCATCTGGCATACTTTTATAAAATCCTTCAATATGCCATTCGCCATTTTCTTCGACCAGAGATATGTAGCGTGTCATGTGCGCAGCCTCAACCGCGCCATCTCCGGGTTTAGTGACTTGCAGATCCGCTTCGTAAATGATGCGTTTCATGCTGTTTATACGAGTGATACGACTCGCACCTAAGGACCCGACAACCACCTTCGGCGCCGACTTCATAGATTCCATCCATTTTTGCTTTTCTACGGGATTCGTCTTAGTCTGATTGATAACATAGGTGAAAGCCTTATCATAGTTCTTTTCATTGACGGCATCAAAATAATCGTGTATCGCATCCCGTGCAGCTTCATCACTGCCTTGACCGACAATGATGTTCGTAAACCATCCGCCCAGCTCCAGTTCACTTTCCGGTCCCATATAACGAGCCGAAACACTGCATACGCAGATAGCACTCACCAGCAATGCAACGAGAATTCGAGTGGTGAAAGCACTGCTCGTAGGCGATACTTTCATAATAGATGCCAACCGTTTGTCAATGACGATGTTCCTTAACGCCTCACCATATTGATTGGCCTTCGGTTCACCCTTCTTACACAGTAGAGCAAATAGAATTATTGGCCCTATAAAAGGTATTAAAACAAAAAATAGATGTTCACTACTTTTACCGGTATCATGAAGGCGACGGATACATAGAGCCCCCAACGGAATTAGCAAGACTAGACCGATGATTGTCAGTAACATCCATGCCAACAGGATTAAATAAATACCCCTATGAAGCACCGCCGTAAGTCCATAAGCAAGCGCCAGAATTCCAACGATAACTAATAGCCACAACAAAAAGAACCGCAAAAATTCTCCTTTAGACGCGCGGCCATCTGAATTCATAAATTTGTGGCCTACCACATAAAGAAATGTATCCTTATAACTCAACTGATAATGCGCCAGCGGATAGATAATATCCCCTTCCGGTGCAATTCTCTCAACCTCCACCGCAGTCGTATACTGCCCGCAATGCGGACAGAACATGGCCGCCTCGTCACAATATTGACGGCAGGATTCACAATAACGTTTCATATGTAATACCTTCTATCTCAAAACTCTCTCTATATATAGCTTCAACAAGATCTTTACGGTATAAATTGGCCTATAGCTTTAGCAAAACCTTCACGGTATAAATTAACCCCACCGTTAGCGGGATGTCTAAGACCGATGGCTGAAAGACCGAATCGCCCCATCGTGTCCGCCGATTTTTGACCGACAGCGAGCACGAGCGACTTCGGTCCACCTAATTCGGTATGCAATGCCAGCAGTCTTTTCGTATATTCCCAACCTAGCTGCTGCTCCGACTCGGTCGGTGTCCGATTAGTGAGCGGTTCGTCCGCCTTATGAGGATGAAAGGGAAATATATTCCACAACAGTGCATCGTACGGATCGATTCCCTGTTCAATGATGGCACTCCATACTACCGTATCCGTAGGTTCGTTGAACCCTTGTTCCTGTTGAGTCCGTTTCAGCATTGGACTCACAGGGGAGCTAGTTCTTTGTAATGTAACAGGCGTTATCTGATGCGCCCGAATCGTTTTATGCTTATCCAGCAACATGCGCTCACAGGTAATGGCAATGCCCGAAAAGCGCCCACCTTGATATCCGACAGCCTCCGCCACCACAAAGATCTTGGAGCGTCCCAACCGCGGCAGCAAATACGCCATCAAATTGTTACGACGCACCTGAGCCGCATCAAAATCAGGCCGAACAATTTCGAGGTCAGGATTCACCTCGCCCCATGGATTATGAACAAGCTCGCCCCTATATTGACCGAGCCAGTCTATAAACTGCTGTACTTTTGCAATCTGATTCGTATCAAACGAGGTCATATATTCATCAAAAGACAGCGTTTTCTCTTCCTCTGATGTAAATAAGGACATAGGCTCTCCCCCAATTTATACTACCGAACCATATAATAAATAATGCTGTATATCATGATTATCAATCCTTTATATACTGTATTTATACACT
>OAUX01000919.1_pt1 | contig 10308 bp, 11 predicted proteins | sample 1501311 | NCBI WGS metagenome assembly OAUX01 (sample SAMEA2580066, study PRJEB22360) | human gut metagenome | reverse complement strand
TCCAGCGCCTCGACCTGTTGGTGCGGGGGGCGATTGGCGGGCGTATCTCATTAATGGTCGGCGTAGCCGCTGCGCTGGTGGCGGTGATTCTGGGAACGCTTTACGGGTCGCTTTCCGGCTATCTTGGCGGCAAAGTGGATTCGGTAATGATGCGTCTGCTGGAAATCCTCAACTCCTTCCCGTTTATGTTCTTCGTCATCCTGCTGGTGACCTTTTTTGGTCAGAATATCCTGCTGATTTTCGTTGCCATCGGGATGGTCTCCTGGCTGGATATGGCGCGTATCGTTCGCGGCCAGACCCTGAGCCTGAAGCGTAAAGAGTTTATTGAAGCTGCGCAGGTTGGCGGCGTTTCAACGGGCAATATCGTTATCCGCCATATCGTGCCTAACGTGCTTGGCGTGGTCGTGGTGTATGCCTCACTGCTGGTGCCGAGCATGATTTTGTTCGAATCCTTCCTGAGCTTCCTCGGCCTGGGTACCCAGGAGCCGTTAAGCAGCTGGGGCGCGCTGCTCAGCGATGGCGCCAACTCGATGGAAGTTTCGCCGTGGCTACTGCTGTTTCCTGCCGGTTTCCTGGTGGTAACGCTGTTTTGTTTTAACTTTATCGGCGATGGCCTGCGTGATGCCCTCGACCCGAAAGACCGCTAAGGAGCGCCGACATGAGTACGATGGAAACGGCGAAAGCGCCGCAGGCAGCACAACAATCCGGACTGCTTCTGGATGTGAAAGATCTCCGCGTCACCTTTGGTACTCCCGATGGCGATGTGACCGCGGTCAACGATCTCAATTTTAATCTGCGGGCCGGGGAAACCTTAGGCATCGTGGGCGAGTCTGGTTCCGGTAAGTCGCAGACCGCATTTGCGCTGATGGGCCTGCTGGCGGCGAACGGTCGCATCGGCGGTTCTGCGACCTTTAACGGTAAGCAGATCCTCAACCTTCCGGAGCGCGAACTGAATAAGCTGCGCGCCGAGCAGATCTCAATGATTTTTCAGGACCCGATGACCTCGCTGAATCCGTATATGCGGGTAGGGGAGCAGCTGATGGAAGTCCTGATGCTGCATAAAGCGTTGAGCAAAGCCGAAGCCTTTGAAGAGTCGGTGAAAATGCTGGACGCGGTCAAAATGCCCGAAGCGCGTAAACGGATGAAAATGTATCCGCACGAATTTTCCGGCGGCATGCGCCAGCGCGTAATGATTGCGATGGCTCTGCTGTGCCGGCCTAAGCTGCTGATTGCCGATGAGCCGACAACGGCGCTGGACGTGACCGTACAGGCGCAAATCATGACGCTGCTTAATGAGCTCAAGCGCGAGTTCAATACGGCGATCATTATGATTACCCACGATCTCGGCGTCGTCGCCGGGATCTGCGATAAGGTGCTGGTAATGTACGCCGGGCGTACGATGGAATATGGTCAGGCGCGCGACGTCTTTTATCAACCATCGCACCCTTATTCTATCGGTCTGCTCAATGCGGTGCCGCGGCTGGATGCGGAAGGCGATGCTCTGTTAACGATTCCGGGCAATCCGCCGAACCGGCTGCCGAAGGGCTGTCCGTTCCAGCCGCGTTGTCCGCATGCGATGGAAATTTGCAATAGCGCTCCGCCTCTGGAGGAGTTTGCACCGGGCCGCCTGCGCGCCTGCTTTCAACCGGTGGGGGATTTGCTATGAACGCCGTAACGGAACAAAGAAAAGTCCTGCTCGAAATCGCCGATCTGAAAGTGCACTTTGATATTAAAGACGGTAAACAGTGGTTCTGGCAGCCGTCGAAAACGCTGAAAGCGGTGGATGGCGTAACGCTGCGTCTGTATGAAGGTGAAACCCTGGGCGTGGTCGGCGAGTCCGGATGCGGAAAATCGACCTTCGCGCGCGCGATCATTGGTCTGGTCAAAGCCACCGACGGTAAAGTCGCCTGGCTAGGTAAAGATTTGCTGGGAATGAAGGCCGACGAATGGCGCGACGTGCGCAGCGATATTCAGATGATCTTTCAGGATCCGCTGGCGTCGCTAAACCCGCGCATGACTATCGGGGAAATTATCGCCGAGCCGCTGCGTACCTATCATCCGAAAATGCCGCGTCAGGAAGTTCGCGATCGCGTTAAGGCGATGATGATGAAAGTGGGGCTGCTGCCGAACCTGATTAACCGCTACCCGCATGAGTTCTCCGGCGGCCAGTGTCAGCGCATCGGTATTGCCCGTGCGCTCATTCTTGAGCCGAAGCTCATTATTTGCGATGAGCCGGTTTCGGCGCTGGATGTGTCGATTCAGGCGCAGGTAGTGAATCTGCTGCAGCAGCTGCAGCGTGAAATGGGACTATCGCTGATTTTTATCGCCCACGATCTGGCGGTGGTGAAGCATATTTCTGACCGCGTACTGGTGATGTATCTCGGGCATGCCGTGGAACTGGGCACCTACGATGAGGTGTACCATAATCCGCTGCATCCTTATACCAAAGCGCTGATGTCGGCGGTGCCGGTGCCGGACCCCGATAAAGAGAAGAATAAAACTATCCAACTGCTGGAGGGGGAATTGCCATCGCCGATTAACCCGCCGTCGGGATGCGTATTTCGCACGCGGTGCCCGATTGCCGGGCCGGAGTGCGCTAAGACGCGACCGGTGCTGGAGGGCAGTTTCCGACACGCGGTTTCCTGCCTGAAGGTAGACCCGTTATAATCTCTGGGGCTGACGCAGGTCAGCCCTTTTTTTAGCGAGGTTAACGTGGCTTTTCATATTCATGCCGCTCGTCTGCGGCTGTATCATTTACTCTTCGATCAAAACCGTCGCTCCGGCCGGCATTTTGAGGGATTCTGCGGCCTCTTTGCGCTGCTTAGCGTGCTGGTGATATTTATCGAGTCCGGATTGGGAACGCAATATCATCTGACGGTAGATGAATGGCATGTCTTTGTCTGGCTTGAGCTTATTGTCACCGCGGTTTTTACCTGCGAGTATATTCTGCGCATTATCAGTTGGCCGAATCCGCTAAAGTATATTTTCAGCTTTTGGGGAATTATTGATCTTGCCACTATCTTACCGCTCTACGTAATGTGGCTATGGCCTGAGATCAGTATTGAGTACGTGTTCGCCTGGCGGGCCATGCGCGCGATTCGCGCTCTGCGTATTCTTAAACTGCTGCGTTTTATGCCGTCGCTGAATATTTTCTGGACCGCCATCGTCAGCGCTCGCCACCAGTTGATCCTGTTCTACTCTTTTATTGCCATCGTGATGGTGATTTTTGGCGCCCTGATGTATCTGGTTGAGGGGCCGCGATATGGGTTTACTACGCTGAATGCGTCGGTTTACTGGGCGATTGTGACGATAACCACGGTGGGATATGGCGACATCACGCCGCATACGCCGCTCGGGCGAATTCTGGCCTCCATCCTTATCTTAATCGGCTACTCAATTATTGCGATTCCCACCGGCTTAATTACCACCCATATGACCACGACCTTTCAGAATCGCCGTACTCAGCGCATATGTTCGAATTGTCAGCATGCAAATCATGAAAAAGACGCCCGCTACTGCAACGCCTGCGGCAGTAAACTACCCGAATAAATAAAAAAGCCTGCTCTGGTTAAACCCGGCAGGCTTATTCTGTATCGTTATTTACTTAAGAAAGATTTTATTCGCGCCACAGGATATGACAGAGCTTGTGGTCTTTTTCACGGCACAGCAGCACGCGCGCAAAAATATCGTTAATCTCGCCGCCATCTTCATCGGCCAGGCCAATGACCACTTCCGCGAAGAAGTCAGGGTTGAGGTCAAAATCGACGTGCTCTTCCCAGTCAGGCGCCGGGTCAAAGAGCTCAGCGCCGCCGCGTTCTTCAAACTGCAGATTGAACAGAATGACATCCGCCGGGTCGAGGTTGTCGACGGCCAGCTCGAGGAAAATGTCGTAAGCCTGTTCAAGCGTTTCGTCTTCGGTCAGGCGATTGTTTAAATCCATATCCATGATTGCTACCCATTAAACATCTGATTGGCACGTTTTACAGCAACGGACTGAAGAAGTAAAACAGTCGCTCGGCGATCCGCTGCCACAGCGGACGTTTTAACCATAGCCTGGCGTCCAGCAGGCGCGAGCGGGAGATATAATCATCCTGCACCGCGGCCAGATCGCTGCCAAATCCGGCATCGTCAATCACCAGCGTAATCTCGAAGTTCAACCACAGGCTGCGCATGTCGAGGTTAACGGTGCCCACCAGGCTGAGCTCGCCGTCAACCAGCACGCTCTTGGTATGCAGCAGGCCGCCTTCAAACTGGTAGATCTTCACCCCGGCAGCCAGCAGTTCGGTAAAGAAGGCGCGGCTGGCCCAGCCCACCAGCAGCGAGTCGTTCTTGCGCGGCAGGATGATGCTGACATCGACGCCGCGCTGGGCGGCGGTGCAGATGGCATGCAGAAGATCGTCACTGGGCACAAAGTAGGGAGTCGTCATGATCAAATGCTCTTTGGCCGCGTAGGCGGCAGTGAGCAGAGCCTGATGGATCAAATCTTCCGGAAAGCCCGGGCCCGAGGCGATAGTGTGAATCGTGTGCCCGCTGGCCTCTTCGAACGGCATAATGTTCGCGTCCGGCGGCGGCGGTAAAATACGTTTACCGGTTTCAATCTCCCAGTCGCAGGAGTAGACAATGCCCATGGCTGTCGCTACAGGCCCTTCCATTCGCGCCATCAGATCGATCCACTGGCCAACGCCGGAGTCCTGCTTAAAGAAACGCGGATCAACCAGATTCATACTGCCAGTATAGGCAATATAGTTATCGATCATGACCATTTTACGGTGCTGACGCAGGTCCATACGGCGCAGGAAGACGCGCATCAGGTTGACCTTCAGCGCTTCGACGACTTCAATGCCGGCATTACGCATCATCGCAGCCCAGGGGCTGCGGAAAAAGGCCACGCTCCCGGCGGAGTCGAGCATCAGCCGGCAATGTACACCGCGTCTGGCCGCCGCCATTAATGATTCGGCGACCTGGTCGGCCATGCCGCCAGGCTGCCAGATATAGAACACCATCTCAATATTGTGCCGGGCGAGCTGGATATCGCGGATGAGCGCTTGCATGACGTCATCGGACTCGGTGAGCAACTGGAGCTGGTTTCCTTTGACGCCGCCAATTCCCTGACGGCGTTCGCAGAGTTTGAACAACGATTCGGCGACCGGGCTATTATCATCGGCAAAGATATGCTTGCAGGCTTTGAGATCTTTTAACCACTTGGCCGTCGAGGGCCACATGGCCCGCGCGCGCTCGGCGCGGCGTTTACCCAGATGCAGTTCGCCGAACGAGAGATAGGCGATAATTCCCACCAGCGGAAGAATATAAATGACAAGCAGCCAGGCCATCGCTGACGGGACCGCGCGTCTTTTCATTAATATCCGTAATGTTACACCGGCGATAAGTAGCCAGTAACCAAGTATAACCAGCCAGTTCACCACCGTGTAAAAGGTTGTCATAGATGAAAAATCCTTTTGAATGACTTGATGACATGAGTTTACGCATCAACATCCATCTGGCAAATAAAAACGCAGCGAAAGCGTTGGTTAGCCAGATTCATCGGTCTATAATGCAGGCTGTTTTCACTCGTAGAGTAGTTGTAATGAAGCGTAGTAGAACGGAAGTAGGGCGCTGGCGCATGCTTCGGCAGGTGAGCCGCCGTAAAGCACGCTGGCTGGAAGGCCAGTCGCGTCGTAATATGCGCATCCTCGCCATCAGAAAAGAGCTGGTTAAGCGGCAACGACACTCTCTGCTGTTCACCTTCTCTGAGTTTTGAGAGTCGAAACAAAAGGCACCGCTCGCGGTGCCTCTGTTTTTTGCCAACATTTGGTTCTTTAGAATACTTTTTTATACGGTTTTACAGATACTTTCTGATAAACCCCTGCGGCGATATACGGATCGTCATTGGCCCATGATTGCGCCGCTTCCAGTGATTCAAATTCCGCAATTGCCGGTGAAGCCCGCCGCGCCGGGTTCATTACTGTCGACTGCGGGCATTGGGCCGGCGGTCAGTAAACGACCTTCATCATGTAATAATTGCAAACGCGCCAGGTGGGCGGGACGTACCGAAGTCCGTTTTTCCAGAGAGTCGGCGATATCTTCAGCGTAGATAACGTAAAGCACGGCATGGCTCCTTATCAATAAATTGGCGAATCACGTTAAGTGAAACCGTCGTTGACTGCAATGCAAAGATGCTCACGATCCCCAGAATGCCACGTCCCGGCGGCTTTTTGTCATAAATCAGGGCAAATTTTGATACAAGCCAACAACCCTAGTTGAATATGATTGCTATTTGCATTTAAAATCGGGGCATCATTTTTCAACAGAAACGACTATGAGCGCAATGACCTTTGATTTACCTCGCCGCTTTCCGTGGCCCACGCTACTGTCTGTGGTTATCCACGGCGGTGTTGTCGCGGCGCTGCTCTATACTTCGGTACATCAGGTTATTGAACGGCCGTCACCCTCACAGCCCATTGAGATTACTATGGTGGCCCCGGCAGATCTGGAACCGCCTCAGGCGGCTCAGCCGGTCGTTGAACCCATCGTTGAACCGGAACCAGAGCCGGAACCGGAAGTGATTCCTGAACCGCCAAAAGAGGTGCCGGTCGTTATCCATAAACCGAAACCTAAACCGAAGCCAAAGCCTAAACCGAAGCCGGAAAAAAAGGTTGAGCAACCGAAGCGTGATGTCAAACCGGCGGAAACGCGCCCGGCCTCGCCGTTTGAAAATACAAATACGGCGCCAGCGCGCACCGCGCCGAGCACCTCAACCGCGAACGCTAAACCGACCGTCACGGCGCCGACCGGACCGCGGGCGTTAAGCCGTGGAGAACCGAGCTATCCTGCTCGTGCGCAGGCGCTGCGCATTGAAGGGAATGTTCGGGTTAAGTTCGACGTCACGGCGGAAGGGCGCGTGGATAACGTGCAGATCCTCTCTGCCCAGCCGGCCAATATGTTTGAGCGTGAAGTGAAAAACGCTTTACGTAAATGGCGCTATGAACCGGGTAAACCAGGAACCGGCATTACCATGACCATTCAGTTCCGCCTGAAAGGCGTACAAATCAGCTAATCCGCATAAGCAAGGCCCCTTACGGGGCCTTATCCATGAACACGTCATCAAGCGCTTTCTGCGCCGTCACCAGATGTTGTCCGCCAAACAGAATTGCGCGATTCAGCAGCGTATAGAGCTGGTAGATGGGTTGCCGCTCAAGAAACCCGGACGGTAGCGGCGAAACGGATTGATAGCCATCATAGATTTGCGGCGGCTGTTCCGGATGCAGCGGGAGCATCGCCAGATCGCATTCGCGATCGCCCCAGTAGCAAGCGGGGTCGAAAATATAGGGTCCGTTTGGCCCAAGCGCGCAGTTACCGGACCATAAATCACCGTGGAGCAGCGACGGCTGCGGCTGATGATTGCTCAACCGCTGCTGAATAATATCAACAAGGCTATCGATATCGCCAAAATGCAGGCCTTTCTCGGCGGCGAGCTCGAGCTGCCAGCCGATGCGCTGTTCGGCAAAGAACGTGGACCAGCGACGCTGCCAGGCGTTCGGCTGGGGAGTCGTGGAAAGGTCATTGTCAAAATCCAGACCAAACTGCGGCTGATCGCTCCATTGATGCAAATGGGCGATTTGCTGGCCTAACAGGAAAGCGTTGTGCGCATCCAGCGGGCGAGGGGGGAGATATTCCATGACCAGAAAACTATAATCACGATCGCTGCCTACGGCAAAAACCTGCGGTACGTTCACGGTTTTACTTCGCGACAGCAGCTCAAGCTGGTCTGCCTCGGCCGTGAAGATGGGTAAAAGCTCACGTTCGTCGCATTTTACGAAGTAATCGCGTCCGCCAAAGCGTAAATGCCAGGCGGCGTGGATCTCTCCACCGGGTAGTTCGTTTCGCAGTTCGATTTCAGCTGCTTCGGTATGCAAATCGCTTAACAAATTGCTGATAGCTTGCCACATGCCGTCTCTCCCCATGTCTTCCAACATTTCATAAGGTTAGCGCATAACCCCGGCGTAAAATTCGAACTGACGCACAACTGAACGTTTTCCGTTGCGTCAATCGCACTTATTGAGCTTTTATCCACTCGCTGAATGTTGACACGGTGACGTCAACGGCTCTTCCCAGCGCGGTTTCGGCCAAACCCGCGCTTAACGCTTTAACTTCATCGGCATTCTGCATGGAAAGCAGGCCGAAGGTATTGGTGCCGAGCTCGTGGACGTTCCCTTCATCATCGTTTAAGACAAGGGTAAATCCGGCGCGAGTGAGATGATTACTGAGTTCGTTAATTTCCGTTAACGTCTCTTCGTGGAATCGAACCGTGACGACCCAGGCGGTAATTTCGCTACTCATTTTTCACCCCGTTGTTATCCATGGCATTTTTAGCATAGACCATCATGCTGATTTGGCGACTCCCTCCGTTTTGCCAGAGGGAGAGAAGGAGATTATAAACCGCGCAGATAATCGTAGATTTTTTGCGTATTTTCCTGCGAGCAAAGGCGGGTGCCCTGATTGATGGTGGCCGCGCTACCCGCCGCGACGCCAAAGCGAACCATATCTTCAAGCGAGGCATTTTCCGCCAGCCTTAAGGTCATCGCGCCAACCATGCTGTCACCGGCGCCGACGGTACTCTGGCTTTTCATCGGCGGCGGTACGACCTGAACGCTACCATCGGCGTCAACACCAAGCGCTCCCTGTGCTCCCAGGGAGACGACGACGCGCTGGACTTTGCCGGAACGAATTAACTCTTGCGCGGCGAGCCGCACATCATCCGGCTGGCTCAGATCCCGCTGGACCAGCGCGCTCAGCTCTTTCTGGTTCGGTTTAACCAGTTCAATATTGCCGACATCAAGCGCTGCGGCGAGAGCATCGCCGGAACTATCAACAATACAGCGCAATCCATGCCGCTGCGCGTTTTTCACCAGCTGCGTCAGGTTTTCGACGCTGATGCCCGGCGGCAGACTGCCGCTAATTACCAGCAGCGAGCCGGGGGCGATAGTGAGAACTTTTTCCTCAATGAGGCGGAGCTCATCCGCAGTTAATGCGGCGCCAGGCATCACGAAACGATATTGCTCGCCGCTGGCGTTCACATGAACGTGAAGATTCTGCCGCGTCCAGTCGTGAGTCTCTACCGTATCGACGGGAACGTGTTCATCCGTCAGCAGCGCTGTCAGATGTTCACCCGTTGCCCCGCGGACGGGAAAGATAGCCGTGGCGCTGCCGCCAAGAAAAGTGATGGCTCGCGCCACGTTAATACCGCCGCCTCCGGGTTCAAATACGGGGGCGCTACAGCGTAGCTTGCCTTCCGGGTAAATTTGCGGGGTTTGCGTGGCGCTGTCGAGCGAGGGGGCTAACGTGAGCGTATAGATTTTGGTCATCCGGTTTCCTCCATAATACGAATTTAGCTGCTCTGATTTTAAGCATGGCACTTAAAGGAGGTAAGGGGAAGCGACGACTAGCTTATGCCCCGGTACCCCATTTTATCTTTATGAAATAAAAATTGTTTTGCGAAGCGTCTTATACAAAAAACGAAAGAGTAATTGATTGCTAAGTTAATCGTGCTTTTTTATAATTTACTCCCTTTCTTAGGACCGGCTATTAGCGATCCTCGCGAAAGCTCCCGGGACCCTCCTGGTCTCCTTATAGGTTGTACGGACTTAAAATTAAATGAAGCTTTTGAAGACAGTACCCGCAGCGGTGATGCTGGCGGGAGGGCTCTTTGCGTCTGCGTGCGCAATGGCCGATGATTCCGTTTTTACTGTCATGGATGACCCTTCTTCTGCAAAAAAACCTTTCGAAGGTACTGTTAACGCCGGTTATCTGGCGCAGTCCGGCAATACGAAAAGTTCCTCAATGACCGCCGACTCCACGTTGACCTGGTATGGCGATACCACCGCATGGTCGCTGTGGGGAAATGCCAGCAATACGTCGTCAAACGATCAGCGCTCTTCGGAAAAGTACGCGGTGGGCGGACGTAGCCGTTATAACCTGACCGACCAGAATTATCTTTTTGGTCAGGCGAGCTGGCTGACGGATCGTTACAATGGTTATCAGCAGCGTGATGTGTTCACCGCGGGTTATGGTCGTCAGATCATGAACGGCCCGGTACACAGCCTGCGTTTTGAATTTGGTCCTGGCGTACGCTATGACGAGTATACCGATGGTGATAATGATACTCAGCCGTTGGGCTATGCTTCCGGTACCTACGCCTGGCAGATGACCGATAACGCCAAATTTACCCAAGGCGTCTCGGTATTCGGCGCTGAAGATACGACGCTGAACTCTGAAAGTGCGTTAAACGTTGCGATTAACGCGCACTTTGCC
>OAUX01000911.1_pt1 | contig 10374 bp, 9 predicted proteins | sample 1501311 | NCBI WGS metagenome assembly OAUX01 (sample SAMEA2580066, study PRJEB22360) | human gut metagenome | reverse complement strand
TTAGTCTTTTGTTTTCTATGCTTATAGTAAATATAATAGCAGCAGGAATTTTTGTTTATAGTATGTTTGATATTCCGTCTGTATCTTTTCGAAAATATTTTTAGCCACTCAAGAGGTAAGCGTAATGCCGGCAGGTGACCATGAGATTAAATGTATGGCGTGTGGTTTAAACTGCCCTATTGAAGCGGAAGATAAAATTGAACGTTCGCATTGTGGAGAGAGGAAATTTTCTGTATGGCCAGATAAAAACTATTTTTTCAAACGTGCGGTAAATGATCTGGTATTTCGTGAAATTACCTGTTTCCTGCCTGAAGGAATGGTGGTAGTGGATTTCTCTCTCGACAATATTTTGTATTTTCTGCATGAGGGATGGGCTGAAAAATTGCAGGAGACCGGGCTGAAAGTTATTTTGCTCGCGGATAAGAGCATGCTACCCATGGCTAATTTTTGGATGCTGCGCTCTGGATTATTATGGTCGGTGGTAGAGGTCAACGATGGTTTAACCAGCTTAATCAAGAAAATAAAACGCATCATGCTGGGGCGAAATCTTCGCTGCCGGCGCACACCGTCGTTGACAGAGCATGAAATGAAGACGCTGCGCCTGCTGGCAGATGGGCACTCCAGTCAGGATATCGCCCGCATCATGGCGTGCGATACCCGCAGCGTCTACCGCTTTCAATACTCTTTATGCAAAAAGTTTGGCGGGCTCAACCGCCTGCGCGAGCTGCGCTTCAGGCATAATATCCCCGCTCTGGATTAGCGGCGGTTAGCCCGGCGAATTCATAAAACAGCCCTTTCCTAACTGATGATAGCGGCCTAATGCGACAATGTATTTCCTGTTGCTAGTCTTCGCCTCGGGGCCTGTCCAGCTCTCCCCTGGCAGCATATAAAATTGCGTTGAACTTTCATCGTCACCATCGCAGCCTTTCTGCAGAATGACTCTAAAATAGGTATTGCCAGTATTTTTAATGGTGCCTGTGGCTTCATTAATTTCATATTGGAATCGCGTCTTACGCGGGCGCACGATGAGAATTGTGCTCATCGATACCGAAGGGACAACATTCAGTTTTTTCTGATCCTGACGCCAGGGGAAAACCGTGACGGGCGTCTCCTTAAAGATCACCCGATAATAGCGCTCAACGTCATCTTTAGGCCCACGGTAATAGAGCTTAAAATATTCCTGACCTTTGGCCTGCACGGTGAACTGCAGCGGCGACCAGACCAGATCTTTATCCTGACCGGGCACCGGTCGCTCATTACCGTTGCCCGGCCGGGAGATTTTGTAAGCCGAAATGGTATATAAGTTAGTGCTTTTTGTATCGTTGACCAGCGGCCGGGAGATAAAATCTTTGCTGGCATCCATATCATAAATGATGGAATCAAAGTACACCGCGGAAGCGGGCTGAATACACAGCCCGCATAATCCGATGACAAGGATTTTTTGCATCACACCCCCCGGTCCACGCCGACCCACGTGGCGGTCACTTTTACATCGCCGGTGGCGCTGACGGTCCCCATCCAGTCATGACCATTGGTGGTGAATTGTGAATGTGGGTCATCCATCGGAAACAGCAGTTTCAGCGTGGTGGTAAAAAAGAAACCGTCGTTGACGTTGGCGTTCCAGGCCGTCTGTACCCAAACGGCGTTGGTCATATCGACAGGCGCTTCGCCGCAGCTGTTGCGGACTTTTACCGCTTTACCGGTAGCGGATGTCCATTCGAGGTAGGCCGGGACCGGTACTTTTAGCGTCTCGTCCGCTGAGGTAAACAGGCAGAACGGCAAGCCATACATGTTGACGGAGTCGCCAATCACCTGGGCGGTAATACTGTCGGCCTGACGCGACGCGGAGGTGGTGACTTTATACTCAAAGGTGATGGGCTCTTCGCTACCGATTTTGCCGGATGCTTTGGGATGAGAAGTCCCGTCGCTGGCGACAATGCTAATCCCGTATTCCCGTGGGATGATGTTAATTAATGTTGATGGCGTGAACTGATAATAACCCGATTGTGGCGTGACGGAGTTATCAAAATAGAAGGTAAACAGAGCATCCTTGTTGGTTAAATCCGTTCCTGCCTTGAGGACTTTTTGGAAAAAGGCGTTGGACAGGAATACGTAAACGTACTCGCCTGACGGTTTGAAAACCTTGTTATAGGTGCTGACCGTACCAAAATTGGTCCAGCTTGCCCCATCACCGCTGTACTTTACGTCAGACGTAGAAGGAGAAAATCCCAGCATCGCCGTGTCGATCACCATCCGGAAATCAAGTAAGGTGGTGAGAGTTTTAGTCTCCTGAAAACTGTAAGACACCATTTTACAGATGATCCCCGAAGCACTCCCGACCACACCCATTTGACACAAATCAGAGCCGAGGTTAACGCTTGGCGTGCCATCGCTGGCAATCCACACTTCTGCCAGAGCACCGGTACTGTTTAACTTCAGATGCGAGACCTTTTCGAGGTTGAACGTGTAGTAGCGCCATGTTCCCCCGCTGGGGAGGTCTTTACAGCGAACGCCGGAGGCAAAGTCATAATCGGTATTGGAATTCATGTAGCAAAGATTAAGCTGCAAAGAATCGATGGTCCCCACCGGCCGATCGCGAAAATACTCATAGGCCGACTGGCTCAGCGCTCCGGCGCCGTAATAACCGTTTGCTACGGTGTTGCCGGACATCGCATGATAGTAGCCGTCTTTATCGATGACATCGGGAGAAATATAGCCAGACGCCGGGCAGCTTGAGCCCGTAGACATGCAGCGGATCCCGAGAAATGGCTGGTTAATGGGCGAATTCTCGATCCACAGGTCGAAGTAGCGGTTGGCGTAAGCCCAGCCGATGTAGGTTATATATCCCAGGCTACGCTGGTTAGTCGGATATTTTGTCCAGACGTTAGCTCCGGTGAAGCGCGGGTCGAGGGAGCTGGTGGTGATGAAATATTCGTCATCAACATCATTGTCGATAAACATATAGGAGTTGCTGCCGCTTCCGCTGTTACTGGGGGTGAGCGCCATAGCCGGCGCAGCCAGCAGCCAGCCGGCCAGCAGCATGATGCTCTGGGGTTTAATAGACATTCTTAACATCTCCAGTCACTGATGCCGTTTGTTGTTGGATCTCACAAGGAATCTCCCCGACCCATACGGCGCCTTTCGCTTCACTCAGATCCAGATCCACTTCGCAAATGCCGCCGAATTTATCCACCAGGGTAATCACTGGATAACGCTTATCGACGTCCATGGCGAACTCACCGAGTTCGTCGGTTCGGGTTTTACCAATGTGGTTATGAATATCGGCGTTGGCGTAGTAACCGCCGCGACGGTCTTTCACCCGGCCAAATACGGTGACCAGCTGTTTGACTTCCGGATTAATCACGCTGACGTTGCCCGGATAGAGCACGACTTTGCTGCGGCGGTCGGTCACGATGTCGACGCTGTCTTCTGAGTTTTTGTCGTTCATCAGCTCCACCTTATATTCCGCGTAAGGCGGAAGGCTGATGAAGTTGCTTTTGCCGGTGAGGGGATAGCTTTGACCGTTGATCTGCGCCATCATCTGGCCCTTGCCGCTGAAGTTGGTGTTGACCACCAGGCCTGCGGTTTGGGTACCTTTTCCGGCATAGATATTTTTTTCCGTCCAGGCCACGCTGCCCTGCGAGCTCAGGCTGTAGTTTGAACTGTGCCGCGATGAGCGGCTAACGGAGACGGTGCCAGCGTTATATTTGGTGTCATAGCTAACGTAACCATTGGCGGCGTAATCGTCGGAACGATAGCGGCTATCGTCATTTTTATTCTGTTTAATCTGCTTCGAAACCGATGCCCCAACCTGAGTAATGGCGCTGTTGTCAAAGCTTTTGCGCAGCGTGGCGTTCGCCAGCATGTTTCCGTTCTGGCTGGACACCCCGGTGCTGAGCCAGGTAGAGAAGGGGATAGAGACGTCAATATTGACGTACTTATCGCGCAGATTTTCATGGTTGTTGTACTGATAGTTCTGAATACCGGCGCGTAGCGTGACGGTTGCGTAGCGATTAGCTAACAGCGATTGATCGTAATCGACGTTGGTATAGGTGCTCCCGGTATATTTGTTATTGGTGCGGCTGACGCTCAGCGTACCGAGGAACGGCGCGATTTTGCGCAGGTTAGCGTTGGCGCCGACGGTCACGTAGTCGTTTTGCTGCATCGGTAGCGCGTTACCGATGGAACTGTACTGGCGCGACCCCCACAGGTTGCCATACCCGTCCGGTAAACTCATGTTGAAGGTGGAGGTACTCTGCCAGCTGCCGTCGGTAGCGAGCAGCCCCTGCTGGTTAAAGCTGAACGCGTTGTTGAAAATCACGTTCGCTTCCGTTTCATTGACGCCGTAATTGTCAAAACCGTAGAGCGTGGTTTTCAGATTCACGCCGGAAAGCCAGGGTTGGCTGGTTGCAGCGGCGACCCCGGCTATCCACGTATTCCGTGTGCCATAATTGATGTTGTATTTATGGCGATAGTCCATCTTGTTGTATTCGAGGCTGCCCGCGAAAGTTTGCCACGAGAGATCGCCGGTCACGCTCGATTTCCGGGCGAACGTTTTATTGATGTTCGCCGTCCGGCTGCTGACCACGCGCCCGTTAACGACCACCTGTATATCAACGTTGTAGATGCCAAACGGCAGGCGTGACGTATCGAGCTCGTAGCTACCCATCGAGAAGTTTTGAATGCTGAGCAGTTTGCCGTCACGATAAACGTGAACTTCGCCGGCGGCCGGCAGGAACACCGTTACGGGCACCAGAGCAAGCGTATTGTCCTGCGTTTGGGAACTGCTTTTATTGCCATAGCTGATGCCGTAAATGCGGCTGGAGTTCAGGGCGCTCATGCTGGCGATCGATTGCAGATTCCAGGTATCCACCATCCCCATTGCGAAGCGGCGTCCCTGATAGTCACGTTCGTACATCGAGCGATACAGTTTACCCTGTTGGTTGCCGGTACCAATCCCGTAGAGGGAACCGTTAAAATTCAGATGGTGCTCCCGCAGCGACCAGGTATTGTCCAGCGTCAGATAGCTGCTGGCGCTATCGGTATTCTCATATTTGTTGTAATAGCTCCCCATCGAGTAATTCAGCACGCTCGAGAGATTCTGAGCAGTGGATTCCCCAAGCATATTGGTACGCGGCAAAATAGCGGCCTGCATGGCTGCCCGGTTAACCGTCAGCTCAAGATAAAAGGAACGCGTATCGAGTGAGAGAGAGGCGTCTTTGTTGATATAAACGCGCTGACCGTCGCCGATGCTTTTGTCCTGCATGTCGTTGAGCAATGATTTTATCTGAGGTGATAATTCGGTTCGTTCCGGCAGATCGCTGAGCGCGATCTGGTTCAGGCGAAACTCATTATCCTTGATGGTAAGGATGGCATCAGCGATTTTTTGCTGGCTGCGTTGGGTACTATTATCGCCTTCATAACGAATAAAAACAGGGACCGACATGCCCTGATATAACGCGTTAGCAAATACCGAAGGAATAACATAGTTACTGACTTTAACTGGCGCTGTGGCATTAGCTGCCCAACCCTGGTTTACCGTAATCAATAACCCAGCGAACAACGTCCCTTTGACATAACCAAGATTATCCATAATATTACTCAGTTTACATTTATATATTGCTCACCGTGCCATATTCCAATTCGTGTTTTTTTGTTGGTGAGATCGGTATGCTTTATTTTTACGCTGATACCAGGCATGACATAATAGCGTTCACGACAGCCTTTCCCCTCATCCTTCGCTTTATCACGACAGGGTCCGTAGGAGATAACGCGGAATGAAGCGTTACCGGTATTGGTTACCGTGTCATTATCGCGACGATAGTCAAATCTTTCTTCACGCGGCGCGACCACCAGAATCGTACCAATAATGGCCGAGGTCGTTGCCTCGCCCTGTTTTTTCTTTTTATTGGCTTCAAACTCGGTCACCGGCTCATCGGTCCAGGATATGCGATAATAACGTTCCTGGTTATCCTGAGGTCCTTTGTAAAAAAAACGAAAGTTCTCTTTAGCATTTCCAGGTAATATCAGACTGGCTGGTGTTGATAATAATTCCGATCTGCTCGCCATCGGGATAACCTTGCCGCCGGCCATAGGCGATGAGATACGCTCCACGCTGACGCTAACGTAACGTGCCGTATCGGTGGTATTAATGATTTCTTTTGCCAGCGTCGAGGCGTCCGGCCCCATTATTGAGGTGACGTCTCCGACATTAATGGCATGGGAGGAGGGCGTCACGGTGAATAAAAAGAGAGAGAGTAATAATGGATTCAGTTTCATGGCGCATCCTTATAAGGAGGCCGAAGCCTCCTTGTCATACCGGACAGGTGTTGGCTACACCTGATTAGATAGTCCATTCCGCATTGAACTGAACGCGAACGTCGCCGCTCCAGTAACCGTCGGTTAAATCTTTGAACTCAGCGGCGGTGCTGCCGTCAGAAGTCGCGGAGTCGATAGTGAAATCGAAGTTACCCTGAGTGCTGACGCGATCGGCGCCTGCGAAGGCGGTCGCGACTGCATCCAGACCCGCGGAGATGTTGTTGGCGGTATCAATCATCGTTACCGGGGTGGTTTTGTTCAGCGCGTTGCCGTTCCAGCTCACACCGACGGCCAGAGTAGAGGCGTCAGTGGTACGGCTCAGGGTGTTGCTGACGATTTGAGAGGTCAGCGTGAAGTCAGTCGCGCCAGACTGGCCCTGGATGGTGATGTCAAAAGCGCCTTTCTGGGCGTTAAACGCTTTAATCCCTTCAGCGTACTGGAAGTTCAGGGATTTCAGCGGAGTGACAACCAGCGCGCTGGTGACGTCTTTAGTTGCGCTAGCATCCCAGCTGGCAGTGGCGGAAGTGGTCACGTTAGCCATTGCACTGGTAGAGATAAGAGCCGCAGCCACAACACCCGCTAATACGATTTTTTTCATTTTAAATTTCCTGAGAATAATTAAGTTAGTTCCATTTATGGAGTTATTGCTACAAATACTGATAATGACTTTATCCAGATAGAATAATGTTTAACTTCCCTCTGCCTCCCATCTTATTCTGCAAGCTGAGCTTGATTGCGTAAATTCTCTTTTCTGCCATCTGCAATTCTTTTGCTATCTCTTTAACCGACTTCTCTGCGAGTAAATGATCGAGTACCAATACCTCTTGATCGCTAAGTTTTTGACGGTAACCTCGAGCATCTCTTTGACCGAGAAACGAAAGCTGTATTTTCTTTTCAATCTCATCTCGAGTATCGCCGGTATTGATAATCGAAATTATCTGCTGACAGCGGTGTTTCCAGTACAGCGCCAGCGGCTGCGCTAATCTGTCGGCAATCAAAATTACCCGCAAGCCTGTTTTGAGCAGATATTCAATCCATTTATTATTGGTGAATAATCTGATGTTGTAGCGAGAAAAATCAACAAAAATATATCCAGAATTAGAGAAGTTGTAGTGCTTGTTAATTAAAAAACAATGCACACCATTTTTTAAATAGATATTTTTATCAGGCCATACGCAATAGTGAGTTTCAGTGCAGTTAATCGATTTTATCGTAGGTCGTGGATAGATTTCGCACTGATACTGACAGCTTATGCAGTATACCTTCTCATATTTCTGCGGAAGCATATGTCGATTTATTTCCCTATATTGTCTTACCCTATCGTTCAATGATGTGGCTATATTATGGCTAGTTAATAAATGTGACAACTTTAATTTCTGGAGAGTTATATAGATGAAAAATGTGTAAATTCTTAAGTCCAAAAATTGTCTGGATTTATACTAACCTACTATTATGAATAAGAAAAATCTTAAGATACAGAATTTTATGTCGATCTCTCTTTAAGAATAATCCATAGTTACCAGGAATTTTCTCGCTGAATCGGGGAGAATTGGTTAAAAAAAAACAGCACAATAAGTCAAAAAAAACGCTATCTCATCGCTGTTTGTTAATTTTGTGTTTTTATTTTGTTTTATTTCGTGGGGGTTATTCTGTAATGCCCTTATTTTTGTAAGGGAAAGTTGCGATATTTTGGATTGTGGGGGAAAGGATTGTCTGGCGAAATATGATCTGGCGTACAAAATGGGGCGTTTTTAAGAGCTAAAACACGTCGCAGTTTGAAGGGAGGTGAATCAGCAGGATGTGCTAAATCTTAACCGGAAGATGCGGACAAATGTTTCTTGTGGAAGTGGGGCGCTTCAGCCTGAACTGGCTCTGCCTGCAGGCCGCCGCAACGCCACCGGAACGACGGCACCATGGATTTTGGCTTGCAGACAAATGAACCAAGACTTTCGATGCGCCCCGGGCGCTTACGCCTTTTTCAGCAGAGGAAGCAGGTGATTCTCGGTAAGAGGAGCAAGCTTAATATGCCGATCCTGGCCCGGCGTATACCAGATAACTTCTTCTATTTCTGCCGTCGGTGTAAAGCTCGCTCTGTTGGTTGCTATTTGAAAGATATCCGCAGAGAGCGTATGGCCCGGCTCGTTTGCCGCCGTATCGGTGAAGCGGCCTACCGGAACCAGTTCTTCAGGTGAGACGAGGAAGTTGAGCTCCTCTTCGAGCTCGCGGATCAGCGCCGCCTCCGAGGCTTCCCCGATTTCAGGCTTTCCCCCAGGCTGCATAAAGTATTCCGTCCCTCGTTTGCGTACTAAGAGACAGCGTCCTTGACCGTCGGTGATCATTGCCGCCGCGATGTGAATATTTTTTATGGTGTTCAAGAGATACCCCAGTTATATGCCGATGACGTTCAACGGCCAGCGTACGTTTCGCCTCTCGCGAAACAACGCCGACGCTATCATGATAGCGACCTTAGCGTGCTAATCAATCCCGTCGATTCTTGCAAAACCTGCTGACGGCGCGGACGGCGCTCATTTATGATAGCCTGCGAAATATAACGTCTATGCGGGAAGTGCAGCCTCTATGTCAATTCAGAAAATCGCTCGTCTGGCGGGCGTCTCGGTGGCGACGGTATCGCGGGTATTGAATAACAGCGATACCGTGAAAGCGAAGAATCGCGAACGTGTGCTGCAGGCGATCAAAGAGAGTAACTACCAGCCGAATTTGCTGGCCCGCCAGCTGCGAACGGCCCGCAGCAATATGATTCTGGTGATGGTCTCGAATATCGCCAACCCCTTTTGCGCCGAAGTGGTCAAGGGTATTGAAGAAGAGGCGGAAAAGAACGGCTACCGGATTCTGCTGTGTAATTCCGGTTCGGATTTAGCCCGTTCCACCTCGGGCCTGCAGCTGCTTTCCGGCAAAATGGTCGACGGCATCATCACCATGAACGCGCTCTCCAGCCTGCCGGAACTGACCACCATGATCGGCGACGCGCCCTGGGTTCAGTGCGCGGAATACGCCGATAACGGCAGTATCTCCTGCGTCGGCATCAACGACGTCGACGCGGCGCAGGGCGCCGTTTCCCGGCTGGTCGACGGCGGGCGCAGACGCATTGCTTTAATCAACCACGATCTCAGCTACCGCTATTCCCGTCTGCGCGAGCGCGGCTATAAAAGCGTGCTGCACGTTCGCGAGCTGGACTATCAGCAGGTGATTTACGCCAGCGACTTAAGCGCCGCAGCCGGTACAAAGGCGATGGAGACGCTGCTGGCTCAGGAAGAGAAGCCGGATGCGGTGTTTGCGGTTTCCGATTCGCTGGCGGCGGGCGCGCTGCGGGCCATTGCGCAGGCCGGGCTGCGGGTACCGGAAGATATCGCGGTGGTCGGCTTTGATGGCACCGAACTCGCTGAAGTGGTATCGCCGCAGTTGACCACCGTGGAACAGCCTTCACGCGAAATTGGCCGTACCGCCGTGACGTTATTAATGAAAAGGATCGATAATCCCGACGCTGCGGTTGAGCGGGTGATGATGGACTGGCGCGTCATTTCCCGCGCCAGTGCCTGAGGATATTACTGAGTAAACGCGCCCGCCAGCGAACGAATATCGTTGCCGGTGGGGGACTGATGGATCCGCAAGCCGAATTCGTCAACCACCGCAAATACGTGGTCGAAAATATCCGCCTGGATGCTCTCATACTCTGCCCACACTACCGTGTTGGTGAAGCAATAGATCTCAATCGGCAAACCGTTGGCGTCCGGTGCCAGCTGGCGAACCATTAGCGTCATATCTTTGCGGATGCGCGGATGATTACGCAAATATTCCTGCAAATACGCGCGGAAGGTGCCGATATTGGTCATCTTGCGCTGATTCAATATCGATTGATCGGCGGCGTTCTGCTGGTTCCACAGGCTGATTTCCTGATGACGCGAATCCATATACGGCTTCAGCAGCCGGGCCTGAATTAAGCGCTGCTGCTCCTGTTCATCGAGAAAATGAATGCTGGTGGTATCGATATTCAGGCTGCGCTTAATGCGGCGGCCGCCGGAGGCCGACATACCGCTC
>OAUX01000909.1_pt1 | contig 10383 bp, 10 predicted proteins | sample 1501311 | NCBI WGS metagenome assembly OAUX01 (sample SAMEA2580066, study PRJEB22360) | human gut metagenome | reverse complement strand
TGGTGGTTCATCCCATTACGCCGCAGCCGATTGGCGTGGTGACGATTTATCCCGGCATTTCCGCCGACGTGGTGCGCAACTTCCTGCGCCAGCCGGTCAAAGCGCTGATCCTGCGCTCCTATGGCGTCGGCAACGCGCCGCAGAACGGCGAGTTTATTCAGGTCCTGACCGAGGCCAGCCAGCGCGGTATCGTGGTGGTTAATTTGACCCAGTGTATGTCTGGCAAGGTCAATATGGGCGGCTACGCCACCGGTAACGCGCTGGCGCAGGCTGGCGTAATTAGCGGTTTTGACATGACCGTCGAAGCCACGCTGACCAAGCTACACTATTTGCTGAGCCAGGATCTGGACGTGGCGGCTATCCGTCACGCCATGCAGGAGAATCTGCGCGGCGAACTGACACCCGATGAGTAAGGAGGAGCACATGACTCAGCGCGCGCTGCTACTGGTCGACTTACAAAATGATTTTTGCGCCGGCGGCGCGCTTGCCGTCCCGCAGGGCGACAGTACGGTGGACGTCGCCAACCGGCTTATTGACTGGAGCCTGCAACGAGGCGAAACGGTGGTTGCCAGCCAGGACTGGCACCCGGCGAATCACCAGCCAGCATCAGGTTGAGCCCTATACACAGGGCGAGCTTGACGGCCTGAAGCAAACGTTCTGGCCGGATCACTGCGTGCAAAATAGCGAAGGCGCGGCGCTGCATCCGCTGCTCAAACAGCAAGATATTGCCGCCGTATTCCATAAAGGCGAAAATCCGTCCATTGACAGCTACAGCGCCTTTTTCGATAACGGTCACCGGCAGAAAACGCGGCTCGATGCGTGGCTGCGCGAGCGCGGCATTACCGAGCTAACGGTGCTGGGGCTCCGCCCCCACCAACTGCGTCAAGTTTACCGTGCTCGACGCCCTCAATCTGGGCTATACCGTCAACGTGATTACCGACGGTTGCCGCGGGGTGAATATTCAGCCGCAGGATAGCAATCTGGCGTTTATGGAGATGGCCGCCGCGGGGGCAACGCTGTATACGTTGGCGGACTGGGAAGAAACCCAGGTGTAAAATCCGCCGACAGGACGCCGTGCGGTCTTCCTCCCTGGGCGGCATAAAACGCCTTGCCCGGGCGACAGGTCCGCGCGGTTTCGTATCCTGGACAGACGCGCAGCATCGCCTCCGGGACTCCGCAAAAGCATCACCCAAGGCTTGAAATCTCTTCCAGCGAAACTTTGCGCGTTTCGATGCCAAAGCAAAACAGAATCAGCGCGCAAAGTACCAGCATGACGCCCAGGACGATAAAAACTCGAATCGAACCGTAGCGCGTCAGCAGGAGCGCGACGCCGTAAGGGGTAAATACCGCGACAATTCTTCCTATCGCGTTAACAAATCCCGAACCGCGTAGCCTGAGGTGCGTTGGCCACAGCTCCGGTACATACACCGCGGAAGCAAAGCAGACGTACATATACAGGAAAAAGATCATCACCAGACCATAGCTTAGAATGGCCCACTCCGCGGTCTGAATAGAGTAGACGTAACCGAGCAGTGCGATAATCATCAGCAGTGAGGAGCCAAATAATCGGCGCGGAAAACGATCGATAATCAGCGCGGCGATAAATATCCCCACCGGCGCGCCAATCATAATAATCGCGGTCATCAAGATAGATTTCGTCACGTCGATCCCCGAGTTGACGAAAATCGTTGGGATCCACACCGTGATGGTATAGAGCGAAATGTTCATAGCGATAAGGACCGTGATCGCCACCAGCGTCCGCCGCAGCATCTGGCCTTTAAAAAGTAGCCAGAACGAACCGCTCTCCGCGCACGGCTCCGCCGGGCCAGCCCCCTGCCAGGGCGGTAAGGTGATGCTTTTCTCTTTCTCGATTTGCAACTCCACCTGCAGGAGATGTTTTTCAGCGGCGTTTCGTTGCCCCTTGCCTGCGAGCCAGCGGGGCGACTCAATAAAATATTTCCCCGACAGATACCATGCCAGCAGCATTGCCGCGCCGCCGAGCAGAAACATCATCCGCCAGCTTAAAAAGGCGATCACCACGACGCCGATGGCCGCCGACAGCATGGGCGACCAGTTGCCGACAAACGACAGCCGGGCGGACCATTTTCCGCGCACCGCGGGCGGAATAAATTCGGTAAATGAGGCATAGCCCACCATGATCAGCGCTCCCATTCCGCAGCCCATCAGACAGCGGAAAAAGATAAGCCAGTACATGTTGGGGACAAATGTCGCCGCACAGGCACAGATTCCAACGATAAGTAAATTCACGCGAAAGGCTTTGCGACGGCCAAGATAATCGCCCATAAAACCGCCGGTCAGCGATCCGATGAAGTAGCCAAACATCAGCGCTGAGGTGAATGTCGCATTCAGGTAATTATTTGACCAGCCGTTACTGACTAATTTTGCCAATACTATGTTGCCGGAATAGCTGAGAAAACCGGTGATTAATAAGCTGAAACTAATAATGCCGAAAATACGAAAATGAAATCGTGATAAGGGTAAGCGATCTAATCTTGCGCCGATAGGGTCACATTGTTCCATCTGGATGCCTCAAATTCAGCTAAAATTATTAAGTATGGCGTTCGCGGCAGAGTTAATTTTGCCGCGCGATCCATCATCATTAATTTTTTATGGCATTGCCCAGGTGCAAACTAAAACAATATCGACACGACCAACGGTGACGTTAATAAACGAGTTGAATATTATTTTCTTTACAGAATGCAATCCACTGTGCACCCGGCGCCTTATTGGTAATAAGGTAATTAATATGACTAAAATCCACGAGCTGGACGAAAGCTTTACGATCGAACTTTGAATGGTCGACCAGCAGCGCCACTTCCGTTGCCTGGCGGATCATGGTTTTCTTGATTTCCGCTTCCGCTTCGTTAGAGTCCAGCGCCCCGCTTTGCATATCGAGACCCTTGCAGCTCATCACCATAATATCAACATGATAACGACTGATAATTTCCTTGGTGATCCGCCCCTGCAGCGACAGCGTATTTTTATTCAGCTCTCCGCCGGTGGAAACAACGTTTATTTCCGACTGCGCCAGTTCATGGAAGGCTTCCGCGGAATTGGTCAGCAGCGTGAGATCATTTCTTTCCTTCAGCAGTTTTAATAACTCCATCGCGGTACTGCTGGAATCAGCGGCCATAGTGGTCTTATTTTTAATAAACGGCAAGGCGTTACGGGCAATGACCTGTTTCTCTTCAAAATGAGACTTTGCGCGTTTATAAAAATGAACATTATCGGACAACGCGCTGGTATTTAATACTGCGCCGCCGTACGTGCGAGTCAAAAAACCTTCATCTTCAAGCTTTTCCAGATCGCGGCGAATCGTTTCCTCTGTGACCTGAAAAATTGCGCTTAAATTAGAAACCGCTACTTTCTTATCATTAGCCACCATTTGCTTAATGGCCTGAATTCTGTCTTTTGCCGCCACGGTAACACCTCTGTTTCCTGCAAAGTCATAATAAACCCCTGGTATCCGCCAGGTCATGTTTGTTTTAAAAATAACATGTCCGAATCACAGATTCCAATATTCTTTTACACAGAAACAGAGGTCAGTCACGCCGCGCTTATTGGGTCTCCAGCGCTTGCGCCATTTGTCTCATCAGTAATGAATCATCATCCGTCAGAGCGATGGTCAGCGCGTCGATATTCTCGCGCACCTGTTCGGGCGCCGTAGCGCCGCTAAGTAAGGTGATTAAATCGCTTTGCTTTAGGATCCACGCCAGCGCCAGGGCGGGGATGGCGCAGCGATATTTCTCGCACAGCGGCTGCCACTGCTCGAGCATATCAATCACGCGCAGCATATTTTCCCGCTGGAACCAGACTTTGTTGGCCCGCGCGCCGCCGGGAACATAATCCCGTGTGATAGTACCGGACAGCAGCCCCTGCTCGAGCGGCGAGTAGACCTGCACCACGATGCCGTTCTGCTGGCACAACGGCAGCAGCTCGGCTTCCAGCGCCCGGTCAAGGATGCTGTATTTGGCCTGCACGATATCCAGCTCGCCGTGTTTGAGATATTCCCTGATATGTCCGGCATCGACGTTCGCTGCGCCGATAGCGCGGATCTTTCCCTCTTTCTTTAGCGCGTTCAGCGTCGCTACGGTCTCCGCAATTGGCGTAAAGCAGGGTTCGACTGACTGCCAGTGGGTCATATAGATATCAATGGTGTCGATACCCAGCCTTTGCAGGCTGGCATCCACCTCTTCGCGAATCGACTCGGGCGGCAGGTTTTTATACAGCTGGCGATCCCCCACTTTATTAAACAGGCTTCCCGTCCGCTCCCAGACGATGCCGCATTTGGTCTCAACCACTATATCGCGGCGCGGCAGCTGCTTTAGCGCCTGACCAACAATCACTTCGCTATTGCCGAAGTTGTAGCCCGGCGCGGTATCAATCAGATTAATTCCGCAGCGATGCGCCTCAATAATGGTGTCGATGCAAATCCGCAGGTCGAGATCACCGTTCCATGCCGGGCCGCCGCCGATGGCCCATGTTCCTAATCCTATGCGGGAAAGCCTAATATCCGTACTGCCTAAAGGAATCATTTTCATCTGTCGCTATTACCCTTCGTATTCATCAAGAAGTTGTTCAACCAGCTTTCTGTTTTTTACGCCCGTCGTGGCGCCCACGCTGAGGACCGATATCGCCGCCGTGGCGTTTGCAAACAGCGCGCATTCGCGCAGCGGCTTGCCTTCAAGCAGCGCGGAGATAAATCCCGCGGCAAAATTATCCCCGGCGCCGATGGTATCGATGGCGGTAATCCCTGAAACCGCCGGAACCGCCATCTTCATATCGGCCCGCTTAATAAAACAGCCCCTCTTGCCGGTCTTAATGACGACCGTTTTCACGCCGCAGTTCAGGAAACTATCGGCAATCTCATCCAGCGTCTCTTTCCCGGTGAGCAGTTTTGCCTCGGCAAAATTGGGAAACAGATAATCGACATAGCCCAGCGCCTCACGAATATCCTCCAGGGTTTCGTTAAGCCGCGGCTTAATCATATCGGCGCAAATCATCAGCCCGTACGCTTGCGCCTGAGAGAAAATCTCCACTAACGCTTTGCCGTCGAGCAGCGGACTATTAAAAATACTCGCCAGCGACAGCAGTCTTGCCTGTGAGAAGCGCTTAAAATCGACATCGTTAATATTCAGCTGCCACAGGCTGCCGTTGCGATTAGTGACGAAAGTACGTTCGCCATCAGCGGTCACTAAACCTACGTTGATGGAGGTATCTGTATTGGCATCCTGCTTCAGGCTCAGAATATCAATCTTCTCTCGACGACAGTGGTCGAGAATAAAATGACCCGCCGCGTCATTCCCTACCCGACTGATTAATGCCGTCCGATGTCCAAGGCGAGAAATAATCGTCGCCTCATTAATTGCATCCCCCCCAGTGGTCATCGCAATGCGTTCTAATGGATAAGAGTCAACATCAAAGATATTTTTACTCACCGGCTGCAGGGGAATATCCACGATGGCCGCCCCCAGACAAATAACCTCGATATTATCCATAGTGTCATTCCGCTTTCCCGTCAGAGCCAAACAGTTTGATTTTCTCCAGCGCGCGGGCTTTTACCGCATTGCGGACTTCACGCTCAACGTGCAGGAACGGCTGATTCTGGTTCTCCTGGACCGCCGCCATCGCCGCCTGGCACAGTTCGGTGTGGATATTGATTTTCGCAATGCCTAATGAAATGGCCTTCTTGATATCCGCATCGCTAATGCCGGACGCGCCGTGCAGCACCAGCGGAACGGCCACCGCCTCGCGCACGCGCTTAACCACGTCAAAATTCAGTTTCGGTTCTGAGGTATAGACACCATGCTGGTTGCCAATCGCCACCGCCAGCGAATCACAGCCGGTACGTTCGACGAATTCCGCCGCCTGATCCGGATCGGTATAGTGATAGTCGGCCAGCGCTTCTTCGTAGACCGTTTCGTTCCCCACGTGCCCCAGCTCCGCCTCAACCGGAATACCCAGCGGATGGAAGAAATCCACCGCCTCTTTGGTCAGGCGAATATTCTCTTCGAAGTCAAAGGCCGAGGCGTCGCGCATCAGCGAATTCATGCCGTGGACCCAGGCGTTATGGATAATCTCCATGCTGCGGCCATGATCCCAGTGAGCAATCACCGGTACCGATGCCTTTTTCGCCATCGAAACCATCATATGCGAAAAATCTTCAAACGAGGTATTGCCCACAAATCCGGTACCGAAAGAGATAATCACCGGCGACTTAGCCTCTTCCGCCGCATCAATCACCCCCATTAACATTTCCGCATTCCACACGTTAAAGTGGGCAATCGCATAATGTTTATTCCGGGCATCATTTTCCCAATATTTAATATCTGCCAGCATGGTTGTTTCTCCCTTTGCAATAAATTAATGGTTAACTTTAATAACGCCTTTAATGATTTCACGTTTGTTATTAACGGATTCTTCAAACGCGCGCTGAACATCCTCAAAATCGTAAATATGCGTCACCATCGACTTCACATCGAAACGCCCGGAGGAAATAGCTTCAATGGTGACCGGATAGCGGTTGGCATAGCGGAAAACGGTCTGAATCGACACTTCGCGGTTAATCTTGAGGAAATTGATCGCTGAATCCCCGGGAACCGTACCGACGATCATGATTTTCCCTCCGCGCATGACCAGATACGGAGCCTGCTTAACGGTGACGGCCGAACCGGCGGTTTCGAATACGATATCGGCCCCCATATCACCGGAGAACTGCTGGCAGCGCGCGACGGTGTCCTCTTTCGCGCCGTTGATAACGACGTTGGCGCCAAGCTTCCCGGCCATGGCAAGGCGTTTTTCCAGCACATCCACCACAGCAATGTTGGTTGCCCCCAGGCAAAGGCATGCCTGCAGGGTCATTAAACCAATACAGCCTGCGCCAAGAATGACGATTTTCTTGCCCGGCTTGACGTCCGCCAGCATCGCGGCATGCATGCCGACCGCCGCAGGCTCCACCAGCGCGCCTTCCATCGTGTCCATATTGTCGGGCAGCTTATAGGTGAAGCTCTCCGGATGGCACAGGTAGTGGGTTAACGCGCCGCGATAATTTGGCTGCGTGGCCATGAAATCAACGTCAGGACAGATATTGTATTTTCCCTCCAGGCAGTAGCGGCAGTGGCCGCACGGCACGCCGGGCTCAATATTCACCCGGTCGCCGGGTTTAAATTTGCTCACGCGGTTGCCCACCGCCACCACCGTACCGGCGCATTCGTGCCCCAGACCAATTTCCTGATTGGGATCTTTCGGCGGAATAAAGGGGCCCGATTCAAAACCGTGGACGTCTGAGCCGCAAATACCGACGTATTCAATTTTTATCAGCACTTCATGCTCTTTCGGCACCGGGATATCGGCGGCAATAATTTTCATCGTGCCCGGCGTTTTTAATATCGCTTTTACATTCTTCATATTATTTCCCGTCAATATTATTTGCTGGTAACGGCATCAATACCGAGGCTTTCGACAGAGACGCCTTTAGTTTCAATTCCGATTGTGGCAATAGCGACCGCAACAATAATGGAGACGGCCCCCAGCAGCACAAATACCCCAGTCACGCCGTAACCGTTAAGCAGTACCGCCACCGCATAAGGCGCCGCGATGCCGCTGATGCGCCCCACAGCGTTCGCCAGGCCTGAACCGCGAAGCTTCGCTTCGGTCGGCCATATTTCCGGCACATATACCGCTGAGGCATAGCACACGTACATATAGACAAACGTAATCAGGAAGAAGCCAATTAAGGTAATCAGCAGCATGCTGGTTTGCAGCGAATAGATATATCCCAGTACGGCAATTAACACTAACAGGCCTACGCCCATCGTCTTTCTGGGAATTTTATCCATCACCAGCATGGCGATAAAAATCCCGAACGGCGCGCCGAACATACTCATGGTATTTAAAACAATCGAGTCTTTCAGATTAATTCCCTGGGTCATAAATATCGTCGGCAGCCAGTTAATTAAGGTGTACTGGACGACATTCATGGCTATCAGCACGAAGGAGCCTAAAATTACCCGCTTCAGTAATACACCCGTTAATAACGCTGAATAGGGCACGGCGCGCGGCGCTTTACCATCATCTTCTATTACCACTGGCGGCAATGGCTTACCGGTTTGCAGCACGACCCTCTCTTCAATGGCCCGCATCACCTCTTCGGCTTCCTCATAGCGTCCACGAGACTCCAGCCAGCGGGGCGATTCAGGGAAACTGCGCCAGGCAATCACGGTGGCTATCAGCGACAGCACGGCGGGGATCAGCAGTTGAACGCGCCAGTTCCATTCCGCACTAATTAACGGTGTTAATCCCATCGCGATCAGCGAACAGAGCGGATAGGACCAGTTGCCGATAAACGAGACCCGGCTGGACCAGGTGCCGCGATTTCTGCCGGGCATATATTCGGTAAAACCGGCGAATAAGGTGACCAGCAGCGCGCCTAATCCGACCCCCATGACAAAACGACTGGCGATAAGGAAGGTCATGTTCGGGGAAAATGCCCCGACGACCATGGCAACGATATGAATCGCTTCATACAGAATGAAGGCGTTTTTACGCCCAATTTTATCGCCGATGATGCCGCCGCCGAGCGCGCCAAGAAACATACCCGCAGTGGTAATGGCGGAGAACGTGGCAGTGGTCGAATTATCGGTCCAGCCGAGCACCTTCAACTGCGCGAGAATTAACCCGCCAACGGCATTGCTCCAGCAGACCAGTAACCCGAAAGCGACCATGGCAAACATTGCCGAGTGCCAGCGGCAGTCAGGCAGGCGATCCAGCCTGGCGCCGCAGTGCGGTTTTGCTATCTGTTCCATCGGATAACGTTCCTTTCATAAAGGGGTTATTCATCAAAGTCGTAAGTCATAATGACTTTGATCGCGGTTTTATCGACCATGGCGTCAAACCCTTCGCGCCATTGCGACAGGCCAATGCGGTGCGTGATCATCGGTTTGACTTTGATCGCGCCGCTGGCGAGCAGACGAATGGCGTTACGCCAGGAAGTGGAGTCATAGGCCATATGCCCGATGATGCTTTTGTTCCACGCGGTGATATCGTTGATGGAGAAGTCCAGCGGTTGGAATCCCATGCCCACGCGCACCACTTCACCGTTGGGACGCAGCATTTCGATGGATTGTTTGAGGGCGATATTGGCGCCAGAACATTCGATAACCAGCCCCAGATTATCTTTGCCGCAAATCGCCTGGCAGCGGGCGACCACATCCTCAGTAGAAGCGTTGACTACCGCCGTTGCGCCGAGCGCTTTGGCAATAGGGAAACGTACCGCGACATCCTCTTCCAGCCCGACCATGACGATATTCACGGCCCCCATAATGCGCGCCATCTGTACGGAAAAGAGCCCAAGTGGACCGGTACCGAAAACCACGACGTCCTGACCGGGAAGAAATTTGGATTGTTGAGCGAGCGACTTATAGGCATTACAGATAGGATCCAGCACCGCCGCGTCTTCGTAATCAACGCCCGGCGGAATCTCCCACAGCGCATGACGATGGATTTTGAGGATCTCTCCCGGCACCAGGCAGTATTTTGAAAATCCGCCGCCCCAGGTATTGTTGTCCAGACCCAAATTCACTTTTTCTGCACAACACAGAAAATCGCCCTGTTCGCAGGCCGGACAAACGCCGCAGACGTGCCCGCTATTATCCGAGACTACCCGCTGGCCGACTTTCCAGTCCTTGACCTTGTCACCCACCCGAACAATGGCACCGGCAAATTCATGGCCGCGTATGGAGTTAAATTGATCGGAACCGCTGTCGACATTGTAGTGTTTCATATCCGCGCCGCAGATGGCGGCGGCTTTGATTTCAATCACCACGTCATCCGGACCGCACACCGGTTCCGGTACGTCAATCATCTTATAGCCGCCAAAGGCCTTACCAAATCTTGCCAGTGCTTTCATTGCGTCTTCCTTTGTTTAATGGTTTTGCTTCAGTGGAGGCAATACTTAACCACAAAATCTTTGAGGTCAATAACAAATCTTTAAAACACAGATATTTATCTGTATTTAACAACTCAGATCACAAATACGGCAACATTCGTCGAGGGAGGTGATTGAAGTGAAGACATGGCGTGGTCACGCGACCGCTTCGCTAATGCAGCCGTGAACCGCTTCGCATTTTTGCGCGACGGAAGATGCTAGCCTGCACGGGCTGTTTTTTCGCCACGCCATTTACGTGGCGTGTTTGCTTTTCGAGTCACTTTTAAGTCAAAGAGGATTTGCTATGAAAATTTTGCCTTTGCTGGCAGCTTTACCCCTGCTCTGCGCGAGCGTTGTCTCCGCTAACACGCTGATGTCCGTCGGCTACTTTAACGGCGGCGGCGGACTCACTGCCCGGGCCCGCGCCTCGTCGCCGC
>OAUX01000900.1_pt1 | contig 10449 bp, 10 predicted proteins | sample 1501311 | NCBI WGS metagenome assembly OAUX01 (sample SAMEA2580066, study PRJEB22360) | human gut metagenome | reverse complement strand
CGCCGCCATTACCGCCGGATTACCACCGTGTTGCAGTACAAGAATTGGAATACCAATCCCAGCGGTCACGATCGGGAAAGCAGCAAACGCATTGCCCATGACCATAGTCAGCAATGCCATGCCGATGGTGTACACCGCCACTGCGATAAAGCGACTGTCTACCGCCAGATATTCCTGCGTCAGATATGAAATGCCGCTGCCTACGCCCGCTGCCGTAAACAACAGCCCGAGCGTAGCCAGAATCTGTGGCAGGATGAACGCCCAGCCGATGGAGTCCAGCAGACGGCGCGCCTCCTGGATCGGTTGATGCACCCGCTCATGGGTCATTTTTATTGCCATCGCCAGACCAATCAACGAACCTGCGGTCATGGAAAAAAGCGTCACCAGCGTGGCGTGATTACCCGGCCCAAACAGCGCATCCTGTAAGCCCGGAATATGGTTGAACATCAGCACGCCAATAACCGTTACTACCGGGATCGCCAGCGCCGGGAAAAAAAGGCGGTTGCCCAAGCGACTGGCACTTTCTTCGCGCTGTTGCTGCGTCCGTTGATGATAGCTTCCCAGCTTTACGCCGCCGAAACCGGCGATCAGCGCCAGGACGACCACCGCAATACCGACGGCAATATGCACCGCGCGCTTGTCGCCAAACAGCGAGAATGTCCAGTCGCCAAGCAGAAACAGTACGCCGTATATGCCCCAAAACAGACCAGTGGTGAAGCGACGCGGGTTCGCTTTATCCTGCCAGGACATGACGGCCACAATCAGTAATACCGCGCCCGCCAGCCAGTAGAGATAGCTTTGTTGAAAATTCATTGCGCTTCCCCTTTCGCTGCGGCATTCGCTTTCGCCACCTCACGTTGCAAATAGCTATCCAGACGCCACAAACGTGTGCCGTGGATCAGGAATGCACAAATTGCCGTTGGGATCCCCCACAGGGCGATATGCAGCGGTTCGGTCTGGATCCCACCAGACTCCAGCATAAAGTTATGCATGAAGATGATAGCGCCGAAAGCAACAAAGATATCTTCACCGAAAAACAGCCCGACGTTATCGGTCGCCGCTGACATTGCGCGCAGTCGATAGCGTACCGCCCCAGGTATCTCGCCGTGATTTTTCTCAGCGGCCCCTTCCGCCATCGGCGCCAGCAGCGGACGCACCATTTGCGGATGCCCCCCCAGACTGGTGAGTCCTAATGCAGCGGTCGCTTCGCGAATGAACAGATAGACAATCAGCAGGCGGCCGCTGGTTGCGCTGCGAATTTTTGCGATCCACGTCTGTGCACGTTCTTTCAGACCGTGACGCTCCAGCAGACCGATTACCGCCAGTGGGATCAGCAGGATAAACGGCAGGTTGCGGGTGTTAAGAAAACCTTCACCCAGTTTCTCGAGAATAGTGGCGATAGGCATATGCGCCGCCAGTCCCGTGACGATCCCGGCAATAATAACCACCAATACCGGGTTAAAACGTAAAAGAAATCCGACCACGATGACGGCGATCCCCGTCAATGGCCAGAGAGAAATAGCCTCTCCCATAATTAAATCCCTTATGTTGTTGTGTAATATATTATTGTTTTGTATGAATAAATTTATGCGCTAATTTGAATATTGCATGCTTCAAAGGCGCTACGCAAGCGGCGGGCAAAAGCGAGTGCGTGCTCGCCATCCCCATGAATGCATACCGTCTGGGCAGTCACGCTCGCCCCTGTCCCACTTTGGCTTTTTACTCTGCCGGATTGTACCATTTCTAACGTTTGCGCCAGCGCCTGCTCTTCATCCTCAATAAGTGCGCCCGGCTGACTACGCGGCACCAGGCTGCCATCGGCCTGATAACCCCGATCGGCAAACACCTCCTGACGCGTTACCAGGCCATAGTGTTCTCCAGCACAAATCAGTTCGCTTCCCGCCAGTCCCACTAAAACCAGCGACGGATCGCAGGCCTGAACCGCTTTCGCAATCGCATCAGCCAGTTGAGGATCTTTCGCTGCCTGGTTATAGAGCATGCCATGCGGTTTGACATGATGCATCACACCGCCCTCCGCCCGCGTGATGGCAGCCAGCGCGCCAATTTGATACAGCGTCTGCGCATACACCGTTTGCGCAGGCAGGGTCATGGCGCTACGGCCAAAATTTTCCCGATCCGGAAAGCTGGGATGCGCACCTATCGCTACGCCATTTTTTAGCGCTTCGCGCACGCTTGAGAGCATGGTTTGCGCATCGCCTGCGTGAAACCCACAGGCGATGTTGGCCGATGACACCAATTGCAGCAACGCTGCATCGTTCGCACATCCCTCACCGAGGTCTGCATTGAGATCAATTTTCATTGTTAAGCCGCCATGCTAACTGTTCCAGGTAACGCTGCTGGTCGTACCGCGCCTTCAGCGCTTCCTCCAGCGAACACTGCACAAAATGAATCGGTTGACCGAGCGGGATCTGCGCCAGATGATACATATCTGCCTCGATGATACAGGCGATGCGCGGATAACCGCCCGTCGTCTGAGCATCGTTCATCAGCACAATGGGTTGGCCATTATGTGGAACCTGCACCACGCCGGGGAGCAAGCCATGCGACAGCAGCTCGCGATCGGTCGTGCGCGTCAGCGGCTGCCCCTGAAGACGATACCCCATACGGTTACTTTGTGGGCTAAGTTGCCACGGTGAGCGCCAGAACGAAGCCTGCGATACCTCATCAAACTCCTGATATTCAGGTCCGGGCAGCGCACGAATGAGATTACCCCACATCAGTTGCTTAACACCTTGCGGCTCGCTGAATTTCCGGGTAGATACGCCAATCGCCAGTCGATCGCCATCACGCAGTAGACGCCCTTCAAACCCACCAATGCCCACTTTCAGATCGGTACTACGCGAGCCCATCACTCCAGGAACATCAATCCCGCCCGCTACCGCCAGATAACTGCGCATGCCATGAAGCGGACGTTTTAGCGTCAGGCGCTGCCCGGCTTTTACCGGTAACCGCCATCCGCTCCACACGGGCGTACGATCCAGATGCGCTTCGCATCCGGCACCGGTCAGGGCAAACCAGCCATCGGCTTCAAACTCCACCACCAGTTGCCCCAGCGTGATTTCCAGCGCTGCGGCATTCGCATCATTACCCACCAGCAGGTTAGCCACGTTCAGCGCCGGTTTATCCAGCGCCCCACAGTGACTGATTCCGGATTGACGAAAACTATGACGTCCCCCGTCCTGTACTGAGGTGTACATGCCAGCGCGGATGATGTTTAACATATCCCCTCCTTCTGCGGGACAAAACGCACGGTATCGCCAGCCCGCAACAGAATCGGCTCCTCCCGTTTTGGATCAAATAACGAAACGGAAGTACGCCCAATCAATTGCCACCCGCCAGGCGTGGAAAGCGGGTAGATCCCCGTTTGAGATCCACCGATACCGACAGAACCTGCCGGAACAAGCAAACGCGGTTCCGCACGTCTTGGGGTATGCAGTTGTTCAGGTAAGCTCCCGAGATAGGGGAATCCCGGCTGAAAACCGATAAACCACACCACGTAATCAACCGACGCATGAAGTTCCACAACCTGCTTGTCACTTAATCCGCTGTGCCGGGCGACCTCTGCCAGATCGGGACCGGCCTCACCGCCATAGGTGACGGGAATTTCAATAAAGCGCGAATCCGGCTCCAGTGCTTCGCTCTCTTCCCACCAGCGTTGTAGGCGCTCAATCGCATCCAGCGCCAGCGTTTGCGGGTCGCGCAAGGTCACCGTGATATTGTTCATGCCTGGAATAGCTTCCAGTACATTCGGGGCATCAACCAGACGCTGGGCCAGACGCCAGATGCGTTTCTGAGTCGCCAGCGTAATGGGTGGTTCCAGTTCAAGAACCACTGCCGTTTCACCTAACAGATAACAACGCGCTCGCTGCACTTTCGTCCCTCTTTATTACGCTGGATTAGGAATATCGATAAAAGTCACGTCCAGATCGGTATTTTCATTAAGCCAATCGCTTAATGCGCGAATGCCGCCGCGTTCGGTCGCATGGTGACCGGCAGCATAAAAATGCAGCCCCTGCTCGCGGGCTGAGTGAATGGTTTGCTCTGAAACTTCACCGGTGATAAAAGCGTCGACGCCAAACCGGGCTGCGCTATCAATAAAACTTTGACCGCCCCCGGTACACCAGGCGACGCGCTGAACCTTTTCCGGACCGGTATCACCACACCATAACGGTTTACGGCCTAAACGCGCTTCAATCCACGATGCTAACTCCAGTCCCGGAACCGGCATGGAGAGTTCTCCCCATGGCACCAGCGGTTCGATCTCACCCATCACGGTAATCCCCAACAGCGCGGCCAACTGCGCGTTATTCCCCAGTTCCGGGTGAGCATCCAGCGGCAGGTGCCAGCCATACAGGTTGATATCGTTTTCCAACAGCGTTTTCAGACGATGGCGCTTCATGCCGCGAATTACCGGAGATTCGCCTTTCCAGAAATAACCGTGATGAACGATAACCGCATCAGCCTGCAGGCGCACCGCCTCATCCAGCAGCGCCTGACTTGCGGTCACGCCGGTCACGATTTTATGCACCGTATCTTTGCCCTCAACCTGTAAACCATTCGGCGCATAGTCGCTAATGGCGGCGCTGTTCAGTTTGTCGTTGATCAGTTGTTCCAGTTCGGTGTTTTTCATCATCGTCCTCGTAGTCATTAATTCTGCCTGCTTAATCAGCAACACAGCTTAGGTTAAAATAGCGTCCTCGCCTGCGTTCGTCGATAGCCATTTCACTGACACATCAAGAAACAATCACACCCGCTTTGAACATGATTTGCTTACCACTACGCGATCCAATTCATGTATATTTATGCAATCAGACAGCATATTGCAAAAATAATCAGATCTGTATCAAAGTTACAACTTTAAGGAAACACGCTCGCGCAGTACGCTCAGCCTGTCGCGAGGCATTTACTTCGAGAAAATAATGAATAAACAAGCATCTCAACCACGGGCGATTTATTACGTCGTCGCGCTACAAATCTGGGAATATTTCAGTTTTTACGGCATGCGTGCGCTGCTGATCCTGTATCTCACTAACCAGCTCAAGTACGACGATAATCACGCATATGAACTGTTCAGCGCCTACTGTTCACTGGTCTACGTCACCCCCATTCTCGGGGGATACCTGGCAGATAAAGTGCTCGGGAATCGAATGGCGGTGATGATCGGCGCATTTTTAATGGCGGTGGGACATCTGGTATTGGGCGCAAGCGAAATGGCTCCGGCGTTCCTTTATTTGTCGCTGGCGATCATTGTCTGCGGCTACGGTCTGTTTAAATCCAACATTAGTTGCCTGCTGGGCGAGTTATATCAGCCTGAAGATCCGCGTCGCGACGGTGGATTCTCTCTGCTCTACGCAGCCGGTAACATCGGTTCGATCATCGCACCGATTGCCTGCGGATACGTGCAGGAAGAGTACAGCTGGGCGATGGGCTTTGCGCTGGCTGCGATTGGCATGCTGGCAGGGTTGGTGATTTTCTTATGCGGTAATCGCCATTTCGCTCATACCACTGGCGTCAACAAGGCTGTGCTGTGTGCGAAAAAGTATATGCTGCCAAACTGGGCCTGGCTGTTAGTTCTGCTGGTTGCAGCACCGTTACTGATTACCGTCCTGTTCTGGAAAGAGTGGTCCGTTTACGCACTGATTGTTGCCACGGTTATTGGTCTGGCGGTTCTGGCGAAGATTTACCGTCAGGCGCAAACCCAAAAGCAGCGCAAAGAATTGGGGCTTATCGTCACGCTGACCTTCTTCAGCTTGCTGTTCTGGGCCTTTGCTCAACAGGGCGGCAGCTCGATTAGCCTGTATATTGACCGCTTCGTAAATCGCGATATTTTGGGGTATTCCGTCCCGACCGCGATGTTCCAGTCGGTTAACGCCTTTGCCGTTATGCTGTGCGGTATCGTGCTGGCCTGGGTAATCAAAGAAAGCGTTGGCGGCAATCGTACCGTACGTATTTGGGGTAAATTCGCCCTTGGCCTCGGTTTAATGAGCGCAGGGTTCTGCATTCTGACCTTAAGCGCCCGCTGGTCCGCAGCTTACGGCCACTCTTCCATGCCGCTGATGGTATTGGGGCTGGCGGTCATGGGCTTTGCCGAACTGTTTATCGACCCGGTGGCGATGTCGCAAATTACGCGTATTGAGATCCCTGGGGTGACTGGCGTATTAACAGGCATTTATATGCTGCTGTCCGGCGCCATCGCCAACTATCTGGCAGGCGTTATCGCCGATCAGACGTCGCAAGGCTCGTTTGATGCTGCTGGCGCTATCAACTACTCCATCAATGCGTATATTGATGTCTTTAGCGAAATTACCTGGGGCGCGCTGGCCTGCGTGGTGTTGGTGCTGCTGATTTGGCTGTACCAGTCGCTTAAGTTCAGAAACCGTCCGCTGGCGGTAGAATCCTGAGTGTAAGGGCCCGATGATGTAATACTATTCGGGCCTGTTTTTTCGGGTAATTACGCATAACTTGCAGCGAGTTCCTCTTCAGTAAGCCCCGTCACTAGTAGTACCATTGCGCGATCTATTCCCTGCTCCAGCATAGTTTGCGCTATACGTAATGCGGCTTCTCGCTTTCCTACTTCTTTGCCTTGTTGTAAACCTTCCTGTAATCCATCTAACCGTAACCGCTCCGCAATAGTCATCAGCCTCTCCTTATGTTGGGGGATCCGTTGCGCCATCTCTTGCATAAACTCATTAAAGCGAGATTCATCGCCGGATCGTAGGATGTAATTAAACATCGCCTGCAGTTGCGTGTCATTAGCGCATCCAGTAAGTAGTAGCGTGGTCAGTTGTTCTATCAGCCCCATCAAATCCCGCTGACGGATATGTTTTTGCATTAATTCCAGCAGCGCCATTCGCCTGTGAGCCATGATCTCATCATCGGGTACCACCGTTATGTCTACCAACGGAAATGCGCTGGAATAAAGCTGTCTTGCCGCCACGGGGTCGGCAAAGGTATCCAGCCAGCACAATGAGTACGGATAGGGGCTTCGGCAGCCATGATAAAACAGCATCGGTATCACCAGCGGCAGTTCCTTGTGCCCTGCGTCCAGATGGCGCTGCATCGCCGCCAGCGCATAACGCAACAGACGAAAAGCCATATGTGGCTCGGCTGAACTTTGATGCTCTATCACCACATAGACATAACCGTCACCGTTGCGTGTGTGCAAAGACCAGAGCACGTCGGAGTAGCGCGAACGTAAATCCGCTTCAATAAAGCTTTCTGACTCCAGTTGCAGCGAATTCAAATCGCAAAGCATCCGCAGTTCAGCTGGCAGGTGAATGTCGAGAAAATCCCGTGCAGTTTCGGGATGATGTAAAAACGTTTTAAACACCGCATCATGCGGGGTGGAGGTCGTTGGCGTCGTCATTAATTTCCGTCATTTTTATTCAGATGACGGAAATTTACTGCTGAGAGAAAACTTGTGCAGCAGGGTATTCACGGTACTGAGCGCACGCTTCAGCGCTAAAATCACCCGACTGCAACATGTTCATTCTGTTGGAAGGTATTACGCAAAATCCACCATGCCTTTACCCTTTACGCGCCGCCTCATATGCCGACAGCGTCGCCAACCTAGCCTGTTTATGATCCACAATCGGGCGAGGATAACTTAGTGTTACCTGCGCTTTTTCTGCCCACGACCACGGGTCATGAATGGCTTTACCCGGCACGTCGCGCAGTTCCGGCACCCACTGGCGGATAAACTCACCGTCACGGTCGAATTTTTCGCCCTGCGTCGTGGGGTTAAAGATACGGAAATACGGTGCGGCGTCGGTTCCGGTTGAGGCTGCCCATTGCCAGCCGCCGTTATTGGCCGCGAGGTCACCATCAATCAGTTGCGACATGAAATATTGTTCGCCTTTACGCCAGTCAATCAGCAGGTCCTTCACCAAAAAACTGGCCGCAATCATGCGTAAACGATTATGCATCCAGCCCGTGGCGTTGAGCTGACGCATCGCCGCATCCACAATAGGGTAACCCGTACTACCCGTTTTCCAGGCCTGCAAATGCGTCGGATTATTCTGCCATTGCACGCGATCGGTCCAGTGGATAAAGGGTTGATACCGACACAGCGCCGGATGGTAAGTCATCAGATGACGATAAAATTCACGCCAGATAAGCTCGTTCAGCCAGACGCTACCCCTGCCGCCCTCAAGCGCCTGCGGCTGCTCCGCGAGCAGTCGATTCAGGCATTGGCGCGGCGATAACCCGCCTGTCGCCAGACTTGCGGATAATCGACTGGTCCCGTCAATCGCTGGAAAATCACGCTGCTGCTCGTATTCTCCCGCCGCCTGCTGGCAAAACTGACGTAATTGCGCGATGGCCAATTTTTCATCTGCCACAAACCTCTGCGCATCAAAATCTTGCTGCGGATAGCTCAGCGTTATTGCGCTTAACGACGTGCTGAGTGCGCCGCTGTCCCTCATTTTCGGCGCGCTAACGCATTCTGGAATACCGTCTTTAATCCGCTTCAGCCAGGCATTTTTAAACGGCGTGAACACTTTATACATCTCATGATTGCCGGTCATCACAGCCCCCGGGGGCAGGATCACGCTGTCGTCAAACCCTTCGCACACCACCTGAGGTAAGGACTTTTCGACGGCGGCATCACGCTGGCGTTCGTTTATTTCATATTGATAGTTATAAAATAATCGACTGACGTCATGCTGCAGGCAGACATTTTTGATGGTGTCCACGCTGGCCGCAAAATCAGCCACTTCGTAAAACAGTAAAGGGATGCCTTTTTCTGCCAGCGCTGTTTGTAACGCATTCAACTGCGCGCAGGTAAATGCCGCCTGGCGCGGGGCCATATCGTGGGCCTTCCACTGCTCGGGGGTAGCGATATATAACGCCAGCACCTGCGCAGAACGATCCCGACAAGCCGCCGCCAGCGCGAGGTTGTCGTGCAGGCGTAAATCACGCCGAAACCAGACCAAATGGGTGGTCATAACACTCCTGAAGAAAAAACTTAACGCCCGTAGCGCAAACGCAGAGCCTCTGGCCAGGGATTGAAATAGCGCTGCCCGGAGAGATAAGCATCCGGATATTCCGCCATATAGTGTTTGAGTAATGTTATTGGCGCAAGCAGCGGTTGAGTCGAACGTCGATACCCGTCAATGAGAGAGGCCAGCTCCTGCCGCTGACGAGAATTTAATTGCGTACGGAAATAGCCCTGGACATGCATCAGCACGTTGGTATGGTTGCGCCGGGAGGGAAGATGCGCCAGCAAACTCATCAGCCTTAAGCGATACTCGACAAAATAAGCCTGCAAATCTTGCCATTCGCCGATCGCCGCGACAAAACGCCCGAGTTCGCGATAGTCCGGCTGGGAATGGGCCAACAGTAATAGCTTGTAACGGCTGTGATAATCGATTAGTGCTCCGCGCGTTAACCCTTGCTGACGGATACCGTTGAGCTCGTGCAAGGCATAAATGCGCTCAACAAAATTTTCCCGAATCTGCGGGTCGTGCAAACGCCCGTCCTCTTCCACGGGAAGCCAGGGTAACGTCGACATCAGCACAGACGTAAAGATCCCTCGTCCCGCTTTACGGTTGTTTTTGCCTTCCGCGTCGTAGACCCGCACCCGTTCCATACCGCAACTAGGCGATTTTGCACAGACAATATAGCCACACAAATGCTCCAGACGATCGCTTTGTCGCTGACTAAAAGCCGTCATTACGTCTGTCAAATCACCCTCGCGCTTATCACTAAAACGCAGGGAGACAGCCTCGCCCTCTTTGACCAGATGCAGCGCAGGTCTCGGGACCGGTAACCCGATACCCATTTCAGGGCATACGGGTTCGAAAGCGACCCACGGCGACAGTTCTTCCACAGCAAAGGCCAGCCGCTTGTGCCCACCATCATAGCGAACCGCCTCCCCCAACAGACAGGCACTGATACCAACAGGGATTTTCTCGCTCATGATCGCTCCTTTCTCATTCCTGAGATAAGTGTAGCTATCATGAACAAAAAAGCCGCTGATATCAGCGGCTTTTGGGGATTTATTAGCTATCAGTAGAAATCGCAGGTGGCTTTTTCAGCCTGCTCCATCCACACCGGTTTATCACTGGTTTTAGACCAGACGCGGTGCAGGTAGCTGTAAAAACGGGCGCGGTCTTTCCAGAACAACATGACCGGCAGCGCCAGCACGCCCGCCACAACGGCAAAGGTACGGCGCAAGAAAACAATGTGTGCTGGATATTCTTTATAAAAGTCCATAATCCTCTCCCATATATCTGTTCGGTGAATCGCACCGGAAAAATAAACTTGGTTAACTGATGAAAATAATACCGCCTTGTGTGTAATTTTGCTACTCATCCGACCACTTATTTTTATCTATTGATGCTCCGTTTAGCTAAAAACTGTAATTAAGTTACATAAAGGTTAAATTAATACTAACCATTAGTTAAATAATGGTCTTTGCCATTTTTA
>OAUX01000899.1_pt1 | contig 10452 bp, 10 predicted proteins | sample 1501311 | NCBI WGS metagenome assembly OAUX01 (sample SAMEA2580066, study PRJEB22360) | human gut metagenome | reverse complement strand
TTTTCCAGCAGCAGGCGGCACAGCGCGACGCGGCGGCGTTCACCACCGGAAAGATTTTCAATTTTGGCATCCCAGTCCGGCAGACGCAGAGCGTCAGCGGCACGCTCAAGCTGCACGTTCAGGTTATGACCGTCGTGCGCCTGAATGATCTCTTCAAACTTGCCCTGTTGCGCGGCCAGCTTATCGAAGTCAGCGTCCGGTTCGGCGTACTTGGCGTACACTTCATCCAGACCTTTCAGCGCGTTAACCACTTCGGCAACCGCTTCTTCCACGGATTCACGAACGGTATGTTCCGGGTTCAGTTTTGGTTCCTGCGGCAGGTAACCGATTTTAATGCCTGGCTGCGGGCGAGCTTCACCTTCAATTTCGGTATCAATGCCAGCCATGATGCGCAGCAGGGTAGATTTACCCGCGCCGTTCAGACCGAGAACACCGATTTTGGCGCCAGGGAAGAAGCTCAGTGAGATGTTTTTAAGAATATGACGTTTCGGCGGAACGACCTTGCCGACACGATGCATGGTATAAACGAATTGGGCCACGTTGGACTCGCCTCTATGTTTATCCCGTCATACTTCAAGCCGCAGATGCGTTGGCTGTGTCGTTCACCCCAGTCACGTACTTTTGTACGCTCAGGGGATTCACTTCCTCGCCGCCTTGCTGCAACTTGAATTATTTAGGGCTAATTATTGGTAAATAGTTATCAAAGGCGAAGTGTAGCCTTTTTCATTGTCCAATCCCAGCCAGCAGATCCCACTCGCAACAAAAGTAAAAAAGTGTCCGTGACGTGGCGCATTCTGCAATGTCTGGTTAGCATGAATGAATTAAGCGGCATGATGCTGCACAGACGTAACATGAGAAGAGGAAGAGCTTGTGGACAAAGCCAAACAATTTACCTGGCGCCTGCTGGCTGCCAGCGTATGTCTGCTGACGGTCAGTCAAGTAGCGCGAGCGGATTCCCTGGATGAGCAGCGCAATCGCTATGCGCAAATTAAGCAGGCCTGGGATAACCGACAGATGGATGTCGTAGAGCAGATGATGCCTGGCCTGAAGAACTATCCTCTGTATCCTTATCTGGAATATCGCCAGATCACTGACGATCTGATGAATCAGCCCACCATTACCGTCACCAATTTTGTGCGCGCCAACCCGACGCTGCCCCCGGCGCGTACTCTGCAATCTCGTTTCGTGAATGAACTGGCGCGCCGCGAAGACTGGCGTGGGCTGCTGGCGTTCAGTCCGGAAAAACCGGGCACCACCGAAGCGCAATGTAACTATTACTTCGCGAAATGGAGTACCGGGCAAACTGAAGAAGCCTGGCAGGGGGCGAAAGAACTGTGGCTGAGCGGAAAAAGTCAGCCGAACGCCTGTGACAAATTATTCGGCGTATGGCGTGCCTCTGGCACTCAGGATCCGCTGGCGTATCTGGAACGTATTCGTCTGGCGATGAAAGCCGGGAATACCGGACTGGTCACGGCGTTGGCCGGACAGATGCCCGCGCAATACCAAACCATTGCTTCAGCGATCATCGCGCTGGCCAACGATCCGAATTCGGTAATGACCTTTGCTCGCACCACCGGCGCAACGGATTTCACCCGACAGATGGCGGCGGTCGCCTTTGCCAGCGTGGCGCGTCAGGATGTGGAGAATGCCCGCCTGATGATCCCTTCCCTGGTGCAGGCGCAACAGCTTAATGACGAGCAAACCCAGGAGCTGCGCGACATTGTCGCCTGGCGTCTGATGGGCAATGACGTTACCGACGAGCAGGCCAAATGGCGTGATGATGCGATTATGCGCTCCAACTCCACCTCGCTTGTGGAGCGCCGGGTGCGCATGGCGCGGGGAACCGGCGATCGTCGTGGCCTCAATACCTGGCTGGCGCGTCTGCCAATGGAAGCCAAAGAAAAAGATGAGTGGCGCTACTGGCAAGCGGATCTGCTGCTGGAGCGCGGACGCGATGCGGAAGCCAAAGAGATCCTGCACCAACTCATGCAGCAGCGCGGTTTCTATCCGATGGTGGCGGCACAGCGCCTGGGCGAAGAGTACGAGCTGAAAGTGGATAAAGCACCAGCGAACGTTGATTCTGCGCTGACTCAGGGCCCGGAAATGGCACGCGTCCGCGAGCTAATGTACTGGAACATGGATAATACTGCGCGCAGTGAAGGGGCGAATCTGGTCACCAGCCGTACCAAGTCCGAGCAGGCTCAGTTGGCGCGTTACGCGTTCAATAATCACTGGTGGGATCTAAGCGTTCAGGCGACGATCGCCGGAAAACTGTGGGATCATCTGGAAGAGCGCTTCCCATTGGCCTATAAAGATCTTTTTACCCGTTACACCAGCGGCAAGGATATTCAGCCAAGCTATGCGATGGCGATAGCGCGTCAGGAAAGCGCCTGGAACCCGAAAGTGAAATCACCGGTTGGCGCAAGCGGGCTGATGCAGATTATGCCGGGTACGGCGACGCATACGGTGAAAATGTTCTCGATTCCAGGTTACAGCAGTCCGAGCCAGCTATTGGATCCTGATACCAACATCAACATCGGAACCAGCTATTTGCAGTACGTGTATCAGCAATTTGGCAATAACCGCATCTTTGCGTCAGCAGCCTATAACGCCGGTCCGGGACGCGTTCGCACCTGGCTTGGCAATAGCGCTGGCCGCATTGATGCCGTCGCGTTTGTCGAGAGCATTCCATTCTCAGAGACGCGTGGTTATGTGAAGAACGTGCTGGCTTACGATGCGTACTATCGCTATTTCCTCGGTGATAAACCGGAGTTGATGAGCGACGCAGAATGGCAACGTCGTTACTGATCGTGTCGATTGTGTTATGCTATCGTACTCGTTAAAGAGTACAAAAGGGGGAGGCAAGCACGCTTCCCCCGCAACGATGGCGATATCTTATGACTCAGCAATCACCCTATTCAGCAGAGATGGCAGAACAACGTCACCAGGAGTGGTTACGTTTTGTCGATCTGCTTAAACACGCCTACGAACAAGATTTACACCTACCACTGCTCAATTTGATGTTAACGCCGGATGAGCGTGAAGCGTTGGGCACGCGTGTGCGTATCATTGAAGAGCTGCTGCGCGGTGAGATGAGCCAGCGTGAGCTTAAAAACGAGCTCGGGGCGGGGATCGCTACTATTACGCGAGGGTCGAACAGCCTCAAATCCGCACCGGTGGATCTGCGTCAGTGGCTGGGGAACGGGGTGCTCGGGGGAAAATTACATTGCCTGCGTCAGTGGCTGGAACAGGTGTTGCTCGGGAAAAATTGATCCGCCGGATGTGGCTTTGCCTTATCCGGCCTACGATTGAACATCCGGCACAATGCTATAAATACACCGCGTTATGAAACGGGCTGAGCGCCAGAATCACCGCCTGATGGTAGACGCTCGAGCGCGTCAGCTTACCCGCGGTAAAGACGCCGATTGCGCCCTCTTTACGGCCAATCTCATCAATACCTGTATAGTCCGACATCACCGGGCCGAGTGCTTCACCTTTGCGGACTCTGTCGAGAATGACAGCAGGCAATGGCAGCGTGGCTGAACGGGCTTCACCGCGCTGGATGCCGTTATCAATCACCACCCAACTGAAGGTGGCATCGTCGTCAATTCCTGCTTCAATGGCGACCCAGAAATCAGCCTGCGGGTGCTGGCGGCGAGCGTTATCAACGCGATTTCGTGCGCCAGTGCGCGTTTCCTGGTTTCCGAAAGGTTGTTCCGGCACGCCACTCTCGACGGCGACGGGTTCTATATGGCAGGATCCTTCCCCGAAAATCTCTTCAAATGCCCGCAGAATTGCCTGAATTTTGGCAGGATTGGTGGTCGCAGAGATAACCTTGTACATAATTAAGCTCAGTTTGAAAATTCATCGCAGAGTCTACTCAAAGTATGACGAGTATATAACGGAAAAAAAGCATGTTACAGGTATACCTTGTTCGCCATGGCGAAACGCAGTGGAACGCCGAGCGACGTATTCAAGGCCAGTCAGACAGCCCACTAACCGCTAAAGGTGAACAGCAAGCCATGCAGGTGGGTGAACGCGCTCGCTCGTTTGGTATTACGCATGTCATCAGTAGCGATCTTGGTCGTACACGACGCACTGCAGAAATCATCGCCCAGGCCTGTGGCTGTGATATCACCTATGACTCCCGTCTGCGCGAGCTAAATATGGGTGTGCTGGAAAAACGTCACATCGATACGCTGACGCCGGAGGAAGAGGGCTGGCGTCGCCAGTTGGTGAACGGTACGGTGGATGGTCGTATCCCGGAAGGGGAATCGATGCAGGAATTGAGCGATCGCGTCAACGCAGCGCTGGCATCCTGTCTGGAATTGCCGCCGGGAAGTCGTCCGCTGCTGGTCAGTCACGGTATCGCGCTGGGTTGCCTGGTGAGTACAATTCTTGGATTACCGGCATGGGCTGAACGTCGCTTGCGTCTGCGCAACTGTTCTATTTCTCGCGTTGATTACCAGGAAAGCTTATGGCTGGCGCCGGGATGGGTCGTTGAAACGGCAGGGGACATCTCACATCTGGACGCCCCTGCGTTGGATGAACTACAGCGCTAGCGGCGAATCGGAATCAGGAATTCGCAGCGCAGGTTGATCGGGCGATCCCCCGCTTTGGCATCTTCTGCCGGGTAGTATCGCTCGATATCCTGTCCTTTACGGCGCGTCAGGTTCAGCATTGGCATGCATGTGCCGTAAACCGTCAGGATAAACTCTTGCACGCCGGTTCCCAGCCCTTCGTAGGTAAACATCACGTACTCGCCACCCTGTAACAGGATAGGCTGCGCCGACGGCACATAGCCATTGGCCTGTTCCGGCGTCAGTGCAGTGGTGTAAAACACTTCCTGCTCGTCATCTTTTTCAATGCTCGGACGTGTTTCGTTAAGCCCGTACAGCACTGGCGGGATCGCAGGAGCCTGACTGAGGAAGTCGCGCCAGAACTGAATACGCATTTCATGACGGAAATCTGAAATCTGTTCCAGCGAGCAGGAATAGCTTTGCGTGGTGACGAGTAGTTGCGTATCTTCCAGGGTGACAAACTCGTGCGCAGGCATCGCAAATTCACCCAGGCGCATTGGCGGGCGAATACCAAACGCACTCCATTCCGGGGAGCGACGATACAGCGCAGGCGTTTGGGAAAACTGTTTCTTGAACGCGCGAGTAAAGGTTTGTTGAGAGTCGAAGCGATATTGCAGCGCAATATCCAAAATTGGGCGCGCAGTCAGGCGCAGCGCCACTGCAGATTTCGATAAACGACGGGCGCGGATATAGGCGCCAATAGCATGGCCCGTCACGTCCTTAAACATTCTCTGCAGGTGCCACTTGGAATAGCCCGCTTTTGCCGCCACATTGTCAAGCGACAAAGGCTGATCCAGATGACCTTCCAGCCAGATTAATAGGTCGCGAATAATGCCAGCCTGATCCATAAAATATCCTCATCCTTTCAACAACGAGTACCTGACGTCAGGTATGAGGATAATAGCATTTTTTGCTGTTTTAGCATTCAGTGTTTTTTTTGCTCATAAATGCTTTTTTCGGACATACGAAAGCGTGATTATTGTAATCCTGTGATCTGTATACGTTTTATCTTAAAATGTCGAATAATTGCACAGAGTAACTTTTAAAAATGGTAACAATATGAAATATAAGAGCTTAGTCATTTCCTCAATTCTGCTGATGTTGGCGCAGGTTGCCCATGCGGAGCAGATTGGATCTGTCGATACGGTGTTCAAAATGTTCGGCCCGGATCATAAAATTGTGGTCGAAGCGTTTGACGATCCGGATGTTACCAACGTGACCTGCTACGTGAGTCGGGCGAAGACTGGCGGCATCAAAGGTGGTCTGGGGCTGGCGGAAGATACCTCCGATGCCGCCATTTCCTGCCAGCAGGTTGGGCCGGTAGAACTGAGCGACAGAATCAAGAACGGTAAAGCTCAGGGCGAAGTGGTATTTAAAAAACGTACCTCGCTGGTGTTTAAATCTTTACAGGTCGTGCGTTTTTACGATGCGAAACGTAATGCGCTGGCCTATCTGGCTTATTCAGATAAAGTCGTCGATGGATCGCCCAAAAATGCCATTAGCGCGGTACCCATCATGCCGTGGCGGCAATAACAAGGAAGCACAATGCAACAGCCGTTGATCTGGTTGGTTGAGGATGAGCAGGGAATCGCTGATACGCTTATCTACATGCTGCAGCAAGAGGGGTTTAGCGTAGAGGCGTTTGAGCGCGGATTTCCCGTGCTGGAGAAGTCTCGCCAGCAATGCCCTGATGCCATCATTCTGGATGTCGGGCTACCGGATATAAGCGGTTTTGAACTGTGCCGACGTTTACTTGAACGCCACCCGGCGTTGCCGATCCTGTTTCTGACCGCACGCAGCGATGAAGTGGATCGCCTGTTGGGGCTGGAAATTGGCGCGGATGACTATGTTGCCAAGCCTTTCTCGCCGCGTGAAGTGTGCGCTCGTGTGCGTACGCTGCTGCGGCGGGTGCAAAAATTCTCCACGCCTTCATTGACAACGCGCTGTGGGGATTTTGAACTTAATGAGCTGGCCGCGCAGATTACCTGGTTCGGCATGCCGTTGAACCTGACGCGCTATGAATTCCTGCTGCTGAAAACACTGCTGATGTCGCCGGGACGTATTTACTCCCGCCAACAACTGATGGATTTAGTCTGGGCCGATGCGCAGGATACCTTTGACAGAACGGTCGATACCCACATCAAAACGCTGCGCGCCAAGCTGCGGGCCATCAACCCCGAGCTTTCCCCCATCAATACGCATCGCGGTATGGGATACAGCCTGAGGAGCGTTTGATGCGCATTGGCATGCGTTTGCTGCTCGGCTATTTTCTGATTGTTGCCGTCGCTGCCTGGTTCGTTCTGTCGATCTTTGTGCAGGAAATTAAGCCAGGCGTCCGTCGAGCGACTGAAGGCTCATTGATTGATACCGCCACGCTGCTGGCTGCGCTGGCGCGTGATGACTTACTCTCTGACACCCCCACCAACGGCAAGCTGGCGCAGGCCTTTTCGCAACTGCATAACCGCCCATTCCGCGCCAATATCAGCGGCATTAACAAAGTACGTAATGAATACCATGTCTACATGACGGACGCGCAGGGCAAGGTGGTGTTTGATTCAGCTAACCAGGCCGTCGGTCAGGACTACTCCCGCTGGAACGACGTGTGGTTAACGTTACGTGGGCAGTATGGCGCTCGTAGTACGCCGCAAAACCCGGATGATCCGGAAAGCTCGGTGATGTACGTTGCCGCGCCGATTGTAGACGGTGGTCGTATTATCGGTGTGCTCAGTGTCGGCAAACCAAATGCAGCGATGGCGCCGGTGATTAAACGCAGTGAACGGCGAATGCTGTGGGCCAGCGCCGTATTGCTGGGTATTGCCCTGGTGATTGGCTTCGGGATGGTATGGTGGATAAACCGCTCCATTGCCCGGCTGGCGCGTTATGCCGATTCCGTTACTGAGAATCGCCCCGTCCCACTGCCTGATTTAGGCAGTAGCGAGTTACGCAAACTGGCGCAGGCGCTGGAAAGTATGCGTCTGAAGCTCGAAGGCAAGAACTACATTGAGCAGTATGTCTACGCGTTAACCCATGAGCTGAAAAGCCCGCTGGCGGCCATTCGTGGCGCGGCGGAGATACTGCGCGAAGGTCCGCCGCCAAACGTGGTAGCGCGCTTTACCGATAATATTCTGACGCAAAATGCGCGCATGCAGGCGCTGGTTGAAACCTTGTTACGTCAGGCGCGACTGGAGAATCGGCAGGACATTACGTTGACGCCAGTGGCGGTAGATGCGCTGTTTGCTCAGCTTAAAGAGGCGCGTAGCGTGCAGCTGGCGGCAAAAAACATCACGCTGACCATTCTGCCTTCATCGCTTAGCGTCGCAGCCGATCCCGCGTTACTGGAGCAGGCATTGGGGAATTTACTCGACAACGCTATCGACTTTACGCCACAGGACGGGACGATTGTTCTGAGTGCACATCAGCACGAGGATCGGGTCACGTTGCAGGTTACCGACAGCGGTAGCGGGATCCCTGACTTTGCGTTGCCGCGTATTTTTGAGCGCTTCTACTCGCTGCCCCGCGAGAATGGACACAAGAGCAGCGGTTTGGGGCTGGCGTTTGTCAGTGAAGTTGCACGACTGCATGAAGGCGCGGTGACATTATCTAACCGACCAGAAGGCGGTGCACAAGCTTCGTTTACGCTTCACCGTCACTGCACATAACTTCAAATTCTCCGCACATAGCTGTTCTACCTTGCTGATATTGCAAAGGAGAACGCTATGTTGAAATCACCCCTGTTCTGGAAAATCGTCACTCTGGGTGGCGCCATGCTGCTGTTGTTAATTCCCCTGACAATGGTCAGGCAGATAATCGTAGAGCGATCGGATTATCGCAATGACGTTGAAGATGCAATCCGCCAGAGCACCAGCGGACCGCAAAAGATGGTCGGCCCGTTGATAGCCATTCCGGTGACAGAGCTTTATACCTCGCTGGAGGATGGCAAAGAGATCCAGCGTAAGCGAAGCTATATCCATTTCTGGCTGCCGGAGTCGTTGGTGGTTGAGGGGAGTCAGAACGTTGAAGCGCGTAAAATCGGTATTTATGAGGGCCAGGTCTGGCACAATGACCTCTCGGTGAAGGCCGAGTTTAACGCTGAACGTTTGCGTGATTTAAACCATCCCAACGTCAGCGTCGGCAAACCGTTTATCGTGGTTGGCGTGGGGGATGCGCGCGGGATTGGTGTGGTGCAAGCGCCGCAGGTCAATGGAACGTCGCTGGCGGTTGAGCCGGGGACGGGGTTGGATGGACGTGCGCAGGGGATCCACATTCCGTTACCCGACGCGAGCTGGGCGGAGCAAAACCTGAGCATGACGCTGTCGCTGAATTTGAGCGGAACAGGAGATTTCTCCGTTGTTCCGGTTGGCCGTAACAGTGAAATGACCTTAACCAGCAATTGGTCGCATCCCAACTTTCTTGGGGATTTTCTTCCGGCTAAGCGCGAAATCAGTAAGTCTGGATTCAATGCCCAGTGGCAAAGCAGTTGGTTTGCCAATAACCTCGGCGAACGCTTTGATGGCGAAAAGATTGGCTGGGAGGGAATGCCTGCATTTAGCGTCGCTGTCGCCACGCCTGCGGATCAATACCAACTGACGGACAGGGCGACAAAATATGCCATTTTGCTGATTGTGCTGACCTTTATGTCTTTCTTTGTTCTTGAAAGCATGACCAGCCTTCGACTGCACCCGATGCAGTACCTGCTGGTGGGATTATCGCTGGTGATGTTTTATCTGTTGCTGCTGGCGTTGTCAGAACATATTGGTTTTACCGCCGCGTGGATTACGGCGAGTCTGGTGGGGGCGTTGATGAACGGTGTGTATCTGCAGGCGATATTACAGGGTTGGCTTAAGAGTATTTTGTTCACCGTAGCGCTGCTGGGGCTGGATGGTGTGATGTGGGTGTTGCTCCGTTCACAGGACAGCTCTTTACTGCTGGGAACCGGCGTGCTGTTGGTCGCGTTGTGTGGCGTGATGTTCCTGACGCGTCATCTTGACTGGCACTCGCTGGCACAGCCAAAACCAAAGCCGACAGAAATTCCGGAGTCTCAGCCTGCGCAGAGTGACGAGTTTCGCTTATGGAAATAGGGTTGTGGTGAAATGAAAAACGGCGCATATTGCGCCGTTTTTTTACCTGTGAGGATCGAATTAATCCTGCAGGTCGCCGCAGAAACGGTAGCCTTCCCCGTGAATGGTGGCGATGATTTCTGGCGTATCCGGCGTTGATTCGAAATGTTTACGAATGCGGCGGATAGTCACGTCAACGGTACGGTCATGCGGCTTCAGTTCGCGACCGGTCATTTTTTTCAGCAGTTCTGCGCGAGACTGGATTTTGCCCGGATTCTCACAGAAGTGAAGCATGGCGCGGAATTCGCTGCGTGGCAGTTTATACTGCTCGCCATCAGGACCAATCAGAGAGCGGCTGTTGATGTCCAGCTCCCAGCCATTGAACTTGTAGCTCTCGACGCTACGGCGTTCTTCGCTGACGGTACCCAGGTTCATGGTACGCGACAGCAGGTTACGAGCACGGATAGTCAGTTCGCGCGGGTTAAACGGCTTGGTGATGTAATCGTCTGCGCCGATTTCGAGGCCGAGAATTTTATCGACTTCGTTATCACGGCCCGTCAGGAACATCAGCGCAACGTTAGCTTGTTCGCGGAGTTCGCGCGCTAACAGGAGGCCATTTTTCCCAGGCAGATTGATATCCATAATCACAAGGTTGATGTCATATTCAGAGAGAATCTGATGCATTTCCGCGCCATCTGTCGCTTCGAATACATCATAGCCTTCTGCTTCGAAAATGCTTTTCAACGTGTTGCGTGTTACTAACTCGTCTTCAACGATAAGAATGTGCGGGGTCTGCATGTTTGCTACCTAAATTG
>OAUX01000893.1_pt1 | contig 10523 bp, 10 predicted proteins | sample 1501311 | NCBI WGS metagenome assembly OAUX01 (sample SAMEA2580066, study PRJEB22360) | human gut metagenome | reverse complement strand
TTCACTGGTACCGGGCGGGGTGTGGCCGGCCAGGCCCGGCCCCGCCGCATACAGCGGGTTAAAGCCGAGACCCACCAGCAGCGCCGCGGTAATGGCGACCGGCGCGCCAAAACCCGCAGCCCCTTCGAGGAACGCGCCGAAGGAGAAACCGACGATCAGCATTTGCAGACGCTGGTCCGGGGTAATCGACAAAATCGATGAGCGGATAATGTCGAACTGCCCGGTTTTCACCGAGATTTTATAGACGAAGACCGCGGCGATAATAATCCACGCGATTGGCCACAGGCCGTAGAAGAAGCCGTAGACGACGGAGGCCAGCGCGTGGTCGACCGGCATTTTGTAGAACAGCAGGGCGACGGAGAGCGCAATGACCACGGTCCAGGTCGCGGCGACGTACCCTTTCAGCTTGAGCTTAATCAGGGCAAAGAAGAAAAACAGAATCGGTAGCGATGCGATAAGACTCGATAGCCAGATATTGCCGGCCGGATCGTAATTTTGTTGCCAGAGGTTCATGCAGGTCTCCATCGGGCCGTCATGATGGCGTGCTGAGTCTTACGCTCTTAGCAGGTCACATCATTTGTAAAATTGGCCCAGCCAAATTGCGATTGTAGGATTAACGACAACGAATGGTTAATCAAATGTTATTGATGAGCAATATGTCTGTGACGAAAAATGATGGATATGTGAACCATTGGGCGATTTAAGAAATAATTGGTAGGGCCAATTAGCGGGAATATGGCGTTTGAAACAGAGCCTGTCCCGGAGGCGATGCTGGCGCATCTGTCCGGGCTACCGGCCCGCAGGCGGCGGTGAACCCGTAGCCCCGGTAAGGCGTCAGCCGCCACCGGGAACGACAGGATTAGAAAGCGGTTTTGGCGAAGCCGGTCATCTCTTTGAGGCCCATTTCGCGGCCCAGCGCGGTCATCGGGTGAACAACAACCAGACCGCGCACGCTTTTCTTGAGCTTGCCCATATCGGCCTGCTCTTTTTTGGTGATGGCGCGGCGATGCGGCATGTCCATCAGCTTTTGCGCTTCTTTGCTCAGCTTCTGGCCCTGAACCTCACGCAGGCGGATGATTTCTGCCTCAATGGTGGTTTTCTCTTTTTCCAGTTCGGCGTATTTTTCTGCGGCTTCAACCAGGGAGAGATCGGCCTGCTGGTGGCGGATGGCGTCAAGGCGATCGCTCAGACGTTTAATTTCGTTTTTTTCGACTTCTTTCATGATGGCTTAATCTATTAAGAAAGGGGCATTATCAGACTATAGTATGTGCTGTCGCTTGGGTTGTGGGTAGTTATTTATCAAAATGTCGCCGTTTTTTGGTCATAACAGCCGTAGCGGCATATTATAACTTGTTGAACATAAAAATCATTTTAAGCCAGAGTTGGCGAATATTCATTTCTGTGAAGCCTGTCGGTCATTAAGCACGTTTTCCTCATCTGAAACCCTATTTTTGGCTAATCCTTAATAAGATCATTCCCGAGCAGAGGAGAGCGTGATGGCGAAAATCGGCGACGGCGTACCGCGTATTATTGACAAGGCCGTAGATTTTATGGCTTCAAGTCAGGCTTTTATGGAATATCTGAAAAAATCTCCGCGTTTGCAGCATATACCGCCGGATATTCCGGCTGATAAGGAAGCGCTATTTCTGCGGCGTCTTGAGTATTATCGTCAGCTTTATCGGCCGACGTGCGACCAGCAAGAGCCAGAATCAGAGCGTTGATTTTTGAAAGGCTTTTTTTAAGCTGATTTTAGAAATCAGCTCGGTCAGAGATAGCATCATCGTTGAACGTACGACCTGCTGGTAGCGCAGCTTTTGCATTGCCAGCAGGTCCGCATCGCTCTCATCAAATAGCGGCGTTGGCGGCAGAGCGGCCACGCAGTGCAGTTCGCCAAACGGCCCAAGGATCTCATCGTCGGTAAAGCTGTACTCATTACCGTCGTGGTTCAGCTCTTCGCGCAGGGCCATCAGTAGTTCAGCGTCTTCATATTCGGCGCGGCTAATCACCCCAAGGCCGTAAATCAGCTTCAGGCGTACAGAAAGGTCGCCAAGCGGCCCGTCGCCGTCCAGCAACGGCTCCACTGCGTATTTCACCGCGTAGTCGTCTTTACGGAATACCTGAAGCACCAGAATATTGACCGCTTCCGTCAGCAGTTCAACGGTGGCGATCAGGAAGCTTCTTACGGTTTTGCCAGCATTCAGACGTTCAAGCACACGGTTTTCAAATGCCTGTGTTTCTTCCATTATTGCCTGCATATCTGACATGAGTAATGGGCGCGGTTCGGACCGCGCCAGGTCTTGCCTCATTTGGTGGCGCTGTAGTCGTTAACGGCCTCCGCCACCACTTCGCTTGCCGCGTCCAGACCCGAAATCTGCGCCAGCGCCGCCTGCGGGCCTTTCTCGGCAATCAGCGCCGCCAGTTCCTGCGCCTGCGGGTCCTCTTCGCTGCGGAAATGCATCGCCGCGGCGATCCCTTTCACCAGATTCCGGTGCGGCAGGCCATATTCCAGCGTACCGAGCAGCGGCTTAATTAAGCGATCCCCCGCGCTCAGTTTGCGCAGCGGCTGGCGGCCAACGCGCTCAACGTCATCTTTCAGATACGGGTTCTCGAAACGACCAATAATTTTCTGGATGTATGCAGCGTGCTTTTGCGCATCAAAGGCATAACGTTTGATCAGCACCGCGCCGCTCTCTTCCATCGCCCCTTTGACCACGGCGCGAATATTCTCATCAAGAATCGCGTCGCGAATCGTCTGGTGACCCGCCAGTTTTCCGAGGTAGGCGGTTATAGCATGTCCGGTGTTTAAGGTGAATAGCTTACGTTCGACAAATGCCATCAGGTTATCGGTTAATTCCATACCCGGGATGTCCGGCAGCTCGCCTTTGAACTGGGTCTTGTCGACAATCCACTCGCTGAAGGTTTCCACGGTGACTTCCAGCGGATCGTGAGTGGCGGAAGCGGACGGCGGAACGATGCGGTCAACGGCGGAATCAACGAAGCCGACGTTGGTTTCAACCCAGGCTTTATCCTCTTCGGCCAGGGCGTTAAAAACGTGGCCCTTAAGCTGGCTGGTGCCGCGAATCATATTCTCGCAGGCGATGATATTCAGCGGGGCCGTAACGCCCTGCGCCTTGCGTTTAGCCAGGCCTTTGGCAATCGCCGGGGCGATGCGCTCCAGCACGACCGGGCCGACGGCGGTGGTCACCAGATCCACGCTGGCAATCAGCTCTACAACTTCGTCGCCGATGCTGCTGACGGCGTCAACGCCGGAAACGGTATCGACCTGCTCGTTCTCGCCGACCACGTGAACCTGATAGCTATGACGGGCATTCAGGGCATCAAGCACGACCTGATTTACATCCGCAAACGTCAGCTGTATCCCCGCGTCCGCCAGCAGTTTGCCGATAAAGCCACGACCGATATTACCTGCGCCAAAATGTAATGCTTTCATAGAATTAACCTTCAATTAATGTTTTTACCTGAGAGGGCTGGGGTGAGGCTTTTCCCTCACCCAAACCCTCTCCCCATGACTCAGGAGAGAGGGGGGGGCGTTTCCCGGCGTACCGCCGGGAGACAAATTACCCTTTCAGCAGCGTCAGAACTTCATCAACGCTGGTGGTTTTCGTCAGACGCTCAATCACCGACTCATCGTCCAGCGCGTTAGTCAGGCTGGTAATGACCTGAATATGCTCGTTATTACGAGCCGCGATACCGATAACCAGGCGAGCCACCTCGTCCTCTTCTTCGCCGAAGCGCACGCCTTCCGGATACTGGCAGAAGACGATGCCGGTTTTCAGGACGCGATCTTTGGCTTCAATAGTGCCGTGCGGTACCGCGATGGACTCACCCAGATAGGTGGAGGTCAGCTTTTCACGGTCCAGCATCGCCTGGACGTATTCCGGCTCAACGTAGCCGCCTTTCACCAGCTGCTCGCCGGCAAACAGAATCGCTTCTTCTTTGGTCGCCGCTTTACGGCCGAGGAAGATGTTCTCCGCGCCGAGTTTGAACAGGTTGGTGTCAGCCGCGTCGAAGCTGTCTTTCAGGCTATCGCGGACTTTCTCTTCGTTGTCAGTATGGCGCTGCGCCGCCACCAGACGTTCGGTCAAGCTGGTGTACAGGCCGCTGTCGAGGAAGTTGGTTAGCGAAATATGCTGTGCCTGCGGCACCTGACGCATCGCGCGCTCGGTCAGATCGCGATGGGTGATGACCAGGTCCACATCCGGCGGCAGGTTGTTAATTGCACAGTTAGTCACGGAGATGTTGCTCAGCCCGGCATCCTGCACTTTTTTACGCAGCACGCCTGCGCCCATGGCGCTGGAGCCCATACCGGCGTCGCAGGCGACGATGATTTTACGCACGTGGCTCAGGTCGTTCGCGCCATCGCCAGCGGCCAGCGGAGTCGCGCCGCCTTTGGATTCGGCTTTCATATCGTGCATGCGACGGGTCGCGGCTTCGATATCATCTTCTTCTTTCACTTTGCTGGTTTTCAGCAGAACCGCTGCGACCACGAAGGAAACGGCCATCGCGGCGACAATCGCGGCGATGTTAGCGAAGTAGGCGCCCTTCGGCGTCATTGCCAGCACGGCCAGGATGGAGCCCGGAGAAGCCGGAGAGACCAGACCACCGTTGAGGATGGTCAGCGTGAACACGCCGGTCATCCCGCCGAGGATAACGGCCAGAATCAGGCGCGGGTTCATCAGCACGTACGGGAAGTAAATCTCGTGGATACCGCCGAGGAAGTGGATGATTGCCGCACCGCCCGCGGACTGTTTGGCGCTGCCGCGGCCGAAGAACATATACGCCAGCAGGACGCCCATCCCCGGACCCGGGTTAGCTTCGATCAGGAAGAAGATGGATTTGCCCAGCTCGTGGGATTGCTGAATACCCAGCGGCGAGAAAATACCGTGGTTAATGGCGTTGTTGAGGAACAGGATTTTCGCCGGTTCAACAAAGATAGACGCCAGCGGCAGCATCTCGTGTGCCACCATGAAGTTAACGCCTGCGGCCAAAATTTTCGACAGGATTTCAACCGCCGGGCCAATGCCGAGGAACGCCAGAATGGCGAGGATCATACCGATGATGCCTGCGGAGAAGTTATTCACCAGCATCTCAAAACCGGATTTAATCTTACCGTCTACCCAGACGTCGAATTTTTTAATTGCCCAGCCGCCCAGCGGGCCGGCGATCATGGAGCCGAGGAACATCGGCATATCCGCGCCGACGATAACGCCCATGGTGGTAATCGCGCCGACTACGCCGCCGCGCTCGCCGCCAACCAGCTTACCGCCGGTATAACCGATCAGCAGCGGCAGCAGATAGGTGATCATCGGACCAACCAGCTTCGCCAGCGTTTCGTTCGGTAACCATCCTGTCGGAATGAATAGAGCGGTGATAATACCCCACGCGATAAACGCGCCGATATTTGGCATCACCATATTGCTGAGGAAACGACCAAAGCTTTGCACTTTGATCTTGATATCGGATGACATAAAACACCCCTTCTTCTGTTTTTGCTATCGGCAGGCTGAAAGCCCGAGGCTTGTTGTTAATAAGGCGGCAGAGGTAGCCGGGCCCTGAGTGATAGTGCGAAATCTGGCACTGAATCGTTAAGCTGTCCAGTCGATGGATTTTTATGTGATACAGATCACATGAATATAGGGAGATGATGGTCTTTTGTGGTGATCTTCATCACAAAATAGGTGTGTAAAAAAACAACAGACCGGGTTTTTAGGGGGTGTTATGCATTTTTATGTGATGAAAATCACAAATTTACTTTGGCATTTTGTTATTTGTTTGTGATGTATATCACAAAATATTTTCACCCGGATTTAACCTGGTGTGATCTCGCGCAGGTTATGCCGCGTTCCGCTTGCCGATGCGTCATTCAGCAACGCGATCTGCTCAAGAACATTTTAGTCGTCAATGGCGAAAATGAAACGGGTGAATTATGCTCAGTTTGTCGGCCATTTTTTTATCCGGCCCGACACACATCTTAAAAATAATTAGCGTAAATCCGAGGAAATTATGTTTCTCAATTATTTTGCGCTCGGCGTTCTGATCTTTGTATTTCTGGTGATTTTTTATGGAATCATCATTCTCCATGATATTCCTTACCTGATCGCGAAGAAACGTAATCACCCGCATGCCGATGCGATTCACGTCGCAGGCTGGGTGAGTCTTTTTACGCTGCACGTCATCTGGCCGTTTTTATGGATCTGGGCCACGCTTTATCGGCCTGAACGCGGCTGGGGCATGCAGCACGGGCGGGATGGGGCGCCGTCTGAGGCGGCGGAAGAGGAGGGCGAAATCAGCGAACTGCGCCAGCGGGTTATCGCGCTCGAGCAGCAAATAACCGGTCTTCGACCGTCAGCTCAACCTCCTTCGGTGGAGAAATAACTCATGGATCTACTGATTATTTTGACCTATGTGGCGATTGCCTGGTCGATATTTAAAATATTTAAGATCCCGGTAAATAAATGGACGGTTCCCACCGCGGCGCTGGGTGGCGTATTTATTGTTAGCGCGCTTATCTTATTAATGAACTACAACCACCCATATACCTTTACCGCGCAAAAAGCGGTTATTTCTATTCCTATTACGCCGCAGGTCACCGGGGTGGTCAGCAGCGTCACGGATAAAGCCAATCAACGGGTTAAAAAGGGAGAGGTGCTGTTTACCATCGATCCGGCGCGTTATCAGGCCCGGGTGGACAGGCTACAGGCCGACCTTGTTACCGCGCTGCACAGTATTAATACCCTTAAAGCCCAGCTTTCTGAGGCTCAGGCCAATACCACCCGCGTTTCGGCGGAGCGCGATCGCCTGTATAAGGATTATCAGCGCTACCTGAAAGGAAGCCAGGCGCGGGTCAATCCGTTTTCGGAAAGCGATATCGATAATGCCCGGCAAAATTATCTGGCCCAGGATGCGATGGTGAAAGGGTCGGTCGCGGAGCAGGCGCAGATCCAGAGCCAGCTCGATAGCATAATAAACGGTGAGCAGTCGCAGGTGGTTAGCCTGCGCGCGCAGCTGGCGGAGGCGAAATATAACCTCGATCAGACGACCGTACGCGCGCCCAGCGACGGCTATATCACCCAGGTGTTAATTCGTCCTGGGACCTATGCCGCCTCGCTGCCGCTGCGTCCGGTGATGGTCTTTATCCCCCAGCAAAAACGGCTGATTGTGGCGCAGTTCCGGCAAAATTCGCTGCTCAGGCTGGAGAAGGGCGACGATGCCGAAGCGGTGTTCAACGCGCTGCCGGGCCAGGTCTTTCGCGGCAAGCTGGTGAGCATCCTGCCCGTCGTGCCGGGGGGAACGTACCAGGCGCAGGGCACGCTGCAGGCGTTGACGGTGACGCCGGGCACCGACGGCGTGCTGGCGACCATTGAGCTGGAGCCCGACGCCGCCGTAGATGCCCTGCCTGACGGTATTTACGCCCAGGTGGCAGTCTACTCCGATCATTTCACCCATGTTTCAGTGATGCGCAAGGTGCTGCTGCGGATGACCAGCTGGATGCACTATCTCTATCTGGACCATTAGCGGGGTCGGTCTGGCATGAGGTGATTTCTCTCTCTGCTATTTGCCTGCGACTGCGCCATACTGACTACTTTGTTGGCGAAAGGAGCAGGCAATGAAACTGATCGGCAGCTACACCAGTCCCTTTGTGCGCAAAATTTCCATCATACTGCTGGAAAAAGCGATTCCCTTCGAGTTCGTCAACGAATTCCCTTACCACGAGACCAACGGCGTGGCGCAGTACAATCCGCTGGGAAAAGTACCCGCGCTGGTCACCGATGACGGTGAATGCTGGTACGACTCGCCCATTATTGCGCAATATCTGGAGCAGCTCGGCATCGCGCCGGATATGCTGCCTGCGGCGCCGAAGGCTGCGCTGAAATTGCGTCAAATTGAAGCGCTGGCTGATGGCGTGATGGAAGCTGCGCAAACGCTGGTACGGGAGAAAACGCGCCCTGCGGCCCAGCAGTCGGAAAGCGAACTGCTGCGCCAGCGTGAAAAAATCGCGCGCGGTCTTGATGCGCTGGAAGGGTATGCGAATGACGGCACGTTACGTCCTGAGGAGGTCAATCTGGCGACCATTTCGACCGCCTGCGCCATCGCTTATCTCAACTTCCGCCGCGTCGCGCCGGGCTGGTGCGCCACCCGACCGAAGCTGGTTCGGCTGGTGGATTCCCTCTTTCAGCGCGCCAGCTTTGCGCGCACCGAACCGCCGGTGAGTTGACCCAGACGGGTAACAGTTTTTGCGCGGAGGTATTACAATTGCCGCTCATTTGTTGACTCCCTCTCCCGGCGGGAGGGGGGAAAATAGGTTCATTCATGACTAGCGAAATTCGTGCGCTTTATACCCGGCTTCCGGCCATTGACCGTTTACTCCGCGACCCCGCATTTTCACCGCTGCTGATGCAATATGGTCACTCCCAGACGGTGGCGCTGCTGCGTCAGATGCTGGACGAGGCGCGGGAATATATCCGTCTGAACCAGGCGCTGCCGGGCTGGTGCGAAGCGTGGCTGATGGAGACCTCGCGTCGTTTGAGCCAAACGCAACAGAGCGCGCTGCGCCCGGTGTTCAACCTGACCGGCACCGTGCTGCACACCAATCTTGGCCGGGCGATTCAGGCGGAAGCGGCGGTGACGGCGGTTGCCCAGGCGATGCGCGCGCCGGTGACGCTGGAATACGATCTTGATGATGCCGGACGCGGCCACCGCGACCGCGCGCTGGCCGATCTGCTTTGCCGGATCACCGGCGCGGAGGACGCGTGTATCGTCAACAACAATGCTGCAGCAGTGCTGCTGATGCTGGCGGCAACCGCCAGCGGCAGCGAGGTGGTGGTGTCGCGCGGCGAGCTGGTGGAGATCGGCGGCGCGTTCCGTATTCCCGACGTGATGCGCCAGGCGGGCTGCGTCCTGCATGAAGTCGGAACCACGAACCGCACCCACGCGAAAGATTATCGTCAGGCCGTTAATGACAATACCGGCCTGCTGATGAAGGTGCACACCAGCAACTACAGCATCGAGGGCTTTACTAAAGCAGTCGATGAGGCGGCGCTGGCGGAGATTGGCCGCGAACTGAATATCCCGGTGGTCGCCGATCTCGGGAGCGGCTCACCCGGGGGTTTTTACCCGGCCAGCATCACGTCGGGCCGATGCCGCAGGAGATGATTGCCGCCGGCGTCAGCCTGGTGAGCTTCTCCGGCGATAAGCTGCTGGGCGGCCCGCAGGCGGGAATTATTGTCGGAAAGAAAGCGCTGATCGCCCGTTTGCAGAGCCATCCGCTCAAGCGCGCCCTGCGGGCGGATAAAATGACCCTCGCGGCGCTGGAGGCCACGCTGCGCCTCTATCTGCACCCGGAAAAGCTGGCCGCTGAACTGCCGACCCTGCGGCTGCTGACCCGCGGCTCTTTCCCTGCGGACCCGCGGGGGGGAGGCGATCCGCCAGCAGGGCGAGCGCATTCAGGCCGCGCTGGCTGCGCATTATGCTGATTTTGACCTGCAGGTTGAGCCATGTCTGTCGCAGATCGGCAGCGGTTCGCTGCCGGTAGACCGCTTGCCCAGCGCGGCGTTGACCTTTACTCCGCGCGATGGCCGCGGCAGCCGGCTGGAAGCCCTGGCGGCGCGCTGGCGTCTGTTGCCCGTGCCGGTTATTGGCAGGATCTACGATGGCCGCCTGTGGCTGGACCTGCGCTGTCTTGAGGATGAACCCCGGTTTATGGAGATGTTATTGAGATGATTATTGCCACCGCCGGACACGTTGACCACGGCAAAACCACGCTGCTACAGGCGATTACCGGCATCAACGCCGATCGCCTGCCGGAAGAGAAAGCGCGCGGGATGACTATCGACCTGGGCTACGCCTACTGGCCGCAGCCCGACGGGCGGGTGCTGGGTTTTATCGACGTCCCCGGCCACGAAAAATTTTTGTCCAATATGCTGGCCGGCGTCGGCGGTATCGATCACGCGCTGCTGGTGGTGGCCTGCGATGATGGGGTGATGGCGCAGACGCGCGAGCACCTGGCGATCCTCCAGCTCACGGGGAAGCCGACGTTAACCGTGGCGCTGACCAAAGCGGACCGCGTAGAAACGGCGCGGGTTGAGGAAGTGAAGGCGGAGGTCGAGGCGGCGCTGGCGGAGTTCGGCTTTACCGGCGCGACCCTGTTTACCGTCGCGGCGACGGAAGGCCTGGGTATCGCCGGGCTGCGCGATCATCTCCTGCAGCTTTCCGCGCGCGCTCACCCACAGCATCAGCGTTTTCGCCTGGCGATCGACCGGGCGTTTACCGTCAAAGGCGCGGGGCTGGTGGTCACCGGGACGGCGCTTTCCGGCGAAGTTAACGTTGGCGATACGCTGTGGCTGACCGGCGTCGATAAACCGATGCGCGTGCGCGGGCTGCACGCGCAGAATCAGCCGGTGGCGAAAGCGTGGGCCGGTCAGCGCATCGCGCTGAATATTGTCGGCGATGCGCAAAAGGAGGATCTTAACCGCGGCGACTGGCTGCTGGCGGTACCACCGCCG
>OAUX01000892.1_pt1 | contig 10525 bp, 8 predicted proteins | sample 1501311 | NCBI WGS metagenome assembly OAUX01 (sample SAMEA2580066, study PRJEB22360) | human gut metagenome | reverse complement strand
CAAACGAACTCGCCAGCCTGAGCGATGACCAGGTCCGCCATCTGGCCGATCTGACCCGTCTGGGGATGGCCGGTAACCTCGCTGACTTTGTGATGATCGACAAAGACGGCGCGGCGAAGAAAGGCAGCGAAATTGACTATAACGGCGCGCCTGGCGGCTACGCCGCAGACCCGACGGAAGTCGTCAACTATGTTTCGAAACACGACAACCAGACGCTGTGGGACATGATCAGCTACAAAGCGTCCCAGGAAGCCGATCTGGCGACCCGCGTTCGCATGCAGGCCGTTTCGCTGGCGACGGTGATGCTGGGGCAGGGGATCGCGTTCGATCAGCAGGGCTCTGAACTGCTGCGTTCGAAATCCTTTACCCGCGACTCCTACGACTCCGGCGACTGGTTCAACCGCGTGGATTATTCCCTGCAGGATAATAACTACAACGTTGGTATGCCGCGCATCAGCGATGACGGCAGCAACTATGAGGTGATTACTCGCGTCAAAGAGATGGTTGCCACCCCGGGCGAAGCGGAGCTGAAGCAGATGACCGCGTTCTACCAGGAGCTGACCGAGCTGCGGAAATCCTCGCCGTTGTTCACATTGGGCGATGGCAGCGCGGTAATGAAGCGCGTTGATTTCCGTAATACCGGTTCCGACCAACAGGCCGGTCTGCTGGTGATGACCGTGGATGACGGGATGAAAGCGGGCGCCAGCCTGGATAGCCGCCTTGACGGTCTGGTGGTGGCGATTAACGCCGCGCCGGAAAGCCGCACGCTGAATGAGTTTGCCGGTGAAACGCTGCAGCTGAGCGCGATCCAGCAGACGGCGGGCGAAAACTCGCTGGCAAACGGCGTGCAGATTGCCGCTGATGGCACCGTCACTCTGCCGGCCTGGTCCGTTGCGGTGCTGGAACTGCCGCAGGGCGAAGCCCAGGGCGCCGGGCTGCCGGTAAGCAGTAAGTAAAACCTTAACCTCCCGGCCCGCGGCGTCAAAACCCCGGGCCGGGATGGCGTGTCTTGATTAAGGAGAAGCCGGTGCTTGTTCGCCCGCAAGAGCCGTACCCGCAGTCCGAGCCCCCGGCGGCGGTAGGAAGAATGGTGCAGATCCCCTACGTGACCGTACCGCTGTACGCCGCGCTGCTGATTGCGCTCGGATGGTTCGGCGGCGAGCAGTGGCGGGAAAAGCCCGCGCCGCAGCCGATGAGGCAGCCGGTAGCCCATGCGGCGTTAGTCCCGCTGAATCAACCGGCGGTCAAAGCTGCCGTGGCGCCGGTTAACGCCGGGCCCGAAATTCAGGCTGAACCGGAAATAGCGATAGATGAAGATAACCTGCCGCCTCTGCGCTACAGCGCGCACGTCTACGCTTCACTGGCGGATAAACGCAGCATTGTATTAAACGGACAGTCCTGGAAGGAGGGCGACTCGCCGCTGGCGAACCTGGTTATCGAGCAGATTCAGCAGGACCTCACCGTATTTAGCTTCAACGGTAAAACGTTTACCCTCGCGGCGCTGGATGACTGGCCGGGCGGGGCGATTGAGGAGAGTCCGCAGGCAGAATAAAATAGCGCTGGCGGAATATAAATAAGCGCTATTTATTGTCGCGCAGGCTATCAATAAAGGGCGCCAGCTGGCGATTAAACTGGCTGCATTTTGTCGCTTCCGGGGTACTGTCCTGCTGGAGCTGTTGATATAGCTGCGTGCTGCGCTGGCTTAAAAGATTCGCGTCAATATTCGCCCATCCGCGCTTTTTACCCACGTTTATTGCCGCACGGTTAATCGCTTCATCGGCGGGCAGATCGCTGCGGTTGCACTTATTCTTCAGATAGCGCGCCCCGGCGGCGACGGAGGCAAGCTGCTCTAGCTGGGCCTGACCGCTCACGGCAGGACTGAGGGTTGTCGGGCGATTTTGCTGACAACCTGAGAGCAGGGCGGCCGCCATCAGCGGAAATAGAATAAAGTTGCGCATAATATATTAATCGGAAAAATTAATTGGCTGACAGTTTAACAAATATTTATCCGTAGTCATCAGAAAATCTGCCAAATTATCAATGTTAAGCCGCTCGCGTTTTTATCATTGCGCGCTTTTAAATTTCTTTTTCTTTCATCTGCGTTATTTCTTTTTGCTGGCGGAAATACTATTTTCCGGCGTTACCGTTCCGCTTTCTTTTGGCGGTATGCAGAAGGAGACGGGCGGACATGTTTATGTTGTTAAAAAACATAATAATTTCCCTTTTGTTACCTGATGAGCATGTAAAATGCTGGTTAAGAATGTCACGGTTTAGTGCTATCCTGTATCGCCTGGACAATCAGTTCCGTGTCCCGAACTATTCTGTCGATGAAGCCGGTAACAATGTGATTTGTATGGTGAATTTTTAAAGTGAAAATCATGCGAGCGACATGATAACGCGTCGCGCAGTTCATAAATGGTCGCCTGAAAGCCAAAACGGTCGGGCGTCAATTTGAGAGATTTCTTCTTTCCCCCAATCGGGGAAACATTGAGAATCAGGCTTTTACGCCTGTAAGTTGCGGAGAAAAAGCATGGCGGGAGATGACCGCGAGCCGATCGGACGTAAGGGGAGACCCTCGCGCCCGGCAAAACAAAAGGTAACTCGCCGTCGGGTTCGGGAAGAGGACTACGACGACGATTACGATGATGACTATGAGGATGAAAAACCGATGCCGCGGAAAGGAAAAGGCAAAGGCGGTAAACCCCCTCGTCGTAAACGGGCCTGGCTATGGCTGCTGATTAAGATTGGGGTCGTCTGCGCGGTGTTGATTGCCGCCTATGGCGTCTACCTCGATCAGAAAATCCGTAGCCGCATTGACGGTAAAGTCTGGGATCTGCCCGCCGCGGTCTATGGCCGGATGGTCAACCTTGAGCCGGATATGCAGATCAGCAAAAACGAAATGGTGCGTCTGCTTAACGCCACGCAGTATCGCCAGGTGAGCGCGATGACGCGCCCGGGCGAATATACGGTACAGGCCAACAGCATCGAGATGATCCGCCGTCCGTTCGATTTCCCGGACAGTAAAGAAGGACAGGTGCGCGCGCGTCTGACCTTCAACGGCGATCGCCTGGATACCATCGAGAATATGGATAATAACCGCCAGTTCGGTTTCTTCCGTCTCGATCCGCGCCTGATCACCATGCTGCAATCGGCCAACGGCGAACAGCGTCTGTTTGTTAAGCGCAACGGCTTCCCGGATCTGCTGGTCGATACCCTGCTGGCGACGGAAGACCGCCATTTCTACGAACACGACGGCATCAGCCTCTACTCGATTGGCCGCGCGGTGCTGGCGAACCTGACCGCCGGGCGTACGGTGCAGGGGGCGAGTACGCTGACCCAGCAGCTGGTGAAGAACCTGTTCCTCTCCAGCGAACGTTCCTACTGGCGTAAGGCTAACGAAGCCTATATGGCGCTGATCGTTGATGCCCGCTACAGCAAGGATCGTATCCTTGAGCTGTATATGAACGAAGTGTATCTCGGTCAGAGCGGCGATAACGAGATCCGCGGCTTCCCGCTGGCGAGCCTCTATTACTTTGGCCGTCCGGTGGAAGAGCTGAGCCTCGATCAGCAGGCGCTGCTGGTGGGGATGGTAAAAGGCGCGTCGGTCTACAACCCATGGCGTAACCCAAAACTGGCGCTGGAGCGACGCAACCTCGTGCTGCGTCTGCTGCAGCAGCAGCAGGTTATCGATCAAGAGCTGTATGACATGCTGAGCGCGCGTCCGCTGGGCGTACAGCCGCGCGGCGGGGTTATCTCTCCGCAGCCGGCGTTTATGCAGATGGTGCGCCAGGAGCTGCAGGCGAAACTGGGCGACAAAGTGAAAGATCTCTCCGGCGTGAAGATCTTCACCACCTTCGACTCAGTCGCGCAGGATGCGGCGGAAAAGGCGGCGACGGAAGGTATTCCGGCGCTGAAGAAACAGCGTAAGCTGCCGGATCTGGAAACCGCGATGGTGGTCGTCGATCGCTTCACCGGCGAGGTGCGGGCGATGGTCGGCGGGGCGGAGCCGCAGTTTGCCGGCTATAACCGCGCAATGCAGGCGCGCCGTTCAATTGGTTCACTGGCAAAACCGGCGACCTATTTGACCGCGCTAAGCCAGCCGAACCAGTATCGCCTCAATACCTGGATTGCCGATGCGCCTATCTCGATTCGCCTGTCTAATGGCCAGACGTGGTCGCCGCAGAACGACGACCGTCGCTACAGCGATAGCGGTAAGGTGATGCTGGTCGATGCGCTGACGCGTTCGATGAACGTGCCGACGGTGAACCTCGGGATGGCGCTGGGCCTGCCGGCGGTGGTCGATACCTGGACTAAACTGGGCGCGCCGAAGAATCAGCTGAACGCGGTTCCGTCGATGCTGCTGGGGGCGCTGAACCTGACGCCGATTGAAGTGGCGCAGGCGTTCCAGACCATCGCCAGCGGGGGCAACCGCGCGCCGCTGTCAGCGCTGCGTTCCGTTATCGCCGAAGATGGTACCGTGCTCTATCAGAGCTATCCGCAGGCGGAGCGCGCGGTGCCGGCCCAGGCGGCTTACATGACGCTATGGACCATGCAGCAGGTTGTGCAGCGCGGTACCGGTCGCCAGCTGGGCGCGAAGTATCCGGGCCTGCATCTGGCGGGTAAAACCGGGACCACCAACAACAACGTTGATACCTGGTTTGCCGGTATTGACGGTGGTCAGGTGACCATTACCTGGGTGGGTCGCGATAATAACCAGCCGACCAAGCTGTACGGCGCCAGCGGCGCAATGTCCATTTACCAGCGCTATCTGGCAAACCAGACCCCGACCCCGCTGGTGCTGACGCCGCCGGAAGACGTGGTGGATATGGGCGTCGATGGCAGCGGTAACTTTGTCTGCAGCGGCGGCATGCGCTCGCTGCCGGTATGGACCACCACGCCGGACGCGCTGTGCCGCCAGGGCGAACAGATCCAACAGCAGCAGCTCCAGCAGCAGCAGGCGAATAATCCGTTCAACCAGTCCGGGCAGCAGCCGCAACAGCAGCAAAACCAGCAGCAGCAACCGCCGAAGCAGGAGAAGAGCGATGGCGTCGCGGGCTGGATTAAGGATATGTTCGGCAGTAATTAACGTTCCGCTTCATCCTTTAAGCCGACGCTTCGTCGTTTAAATGGATGCTAAAATAGTGGCCCTCTAATACCTCAGTATTAGGGGGCCTTTTTATATCGATAAATTAATTAACACCCGCTTAACTCCACACTTACCGTCTGGTTATTTATTCATCCTTTGATATTTCGTCAGGGGCATATTTCTTGCCTTGCCGCGATCGTTTCGCCTATTATGTCAGCCGTTATAATAATAATTCTCGTTTACGTTATCATTCACTTCTATTAGAGATATACCCATGGCGCGTCTTAAAACTGCTCAGCCAAATCACTCGCTGCGTAAAATCGCAGCTGTAGTAGCCACGGCGGTTAGCGGCATGTCTGTTTATGCACAGGCAGCGGTTGAACCGAAAGAAGAAACCATCACCGTAACCGCCGCTCCGGCTCCGCAGGAGAGCGCCTGGGGACCGGCAGCGACCATCGCGGCGAAACATTCGGCGACCGCAACAAAAACCGATACGCCCATCGAAAAAACGCCGCAGTCTATTTCCGTAGTGACCCGCCAGGAAATGGAGATGAAGCAGCCGACGACGGTTAAAGAAGCGCTGGCCTATACGCCGGGCGTATTCTCGACTCGCGGCAGCTCAACCACCTATGACGTAGTGACGATTCGCGGCTTCACCACGTCGACGACGGTGAACACCAACCAGTATCTGGATGGGATGAAGCTGCAGGGGAATAACTATTCTGAAGTGTCGATGGACCCCTATTTCCTTGAACGTGTTGAAGTGATGCGTGGGCCAACGTCGGTGCTGTACGGCAACAGCAACCCTGGCGGTATCGTCAGCATGGTCAGCAAGCGACCGACCACTGAGCCGCTGAAAGAAATCCAGTTTAAAATGGGTACCGATAATCTGTGGCAGACGGGGTTTGATTTCAGCGATGCCATTGATGATGACGGGGTGTGGTCGTATCGCCTGACCGGTTTGGGTCGCAGCCAGGATGCCCAGCAGCAGATGGCGAAATCGACCCGCTATGCGGTCGCGCCCTCCTTTAGCTGGCGTCCGGATGACAAAACGGACTTCACTTTCCTGAGTAATTTCCAGAGCGATCCCTATGCCGGGTATTACGGCTGGCTGCCGCGTGAAGGGACAGTGGTGCCGTATTACGACGCCAACGGTAAGGCGCACAAGCTGCCGACGGACTTCAACGAAGGCGAAGCGAATAATAAGATGTCTCGCCGTCAGCAGATGGTCGGCTACAGCTTCTCGCACCAGTTTGATGACACTTTCACCGTGCGTCAGAACCTGCGTTATGCGGATGTCCATACCCTGTATCGTTCAGTCTACGGCAACGGATATACGCCGACAGGCAAAATCAACCGCGCGTATGTTCGCTCCGATGAGCATCTCAATACGTTCACCGTTGATACCCAGCTGCAGTCTGATTTCGCAACCGGCGTGGTAGGGCACACTCTGTTAACCGGCGTGGATTATTCGCGCATGCGTAATGATGTTAAGGCCGACTACGGGACGGCTTCCGCGATTGACATGCAGAACCCGCAGTATGGCAATCCAGACGTCAGCGTTAACTTCCCCTATTCGGTGCTGAACCGCATGGAGCAGACCGGCCTGTACGCGCAGGATCAGATGGCGTGGGGTAAGTGGGTGATGACGCTGGGTGGCCGCTACGACTATGCGATGGCTTCCACCCTGACGCGCCCTGCGAATACCCTCGCCAAAAATCACGATCAGCAGTTCACCTGGCGCGGCGGCATTAACTATCTGTTTGATAATGGTATCTCGCCATACTTCAGCTACAGCCAGTCCTTTGAGCCGGTTTCCGGATCGTCGCGGGATGGCAAACCCTTCGATGCTTCCCACGGCGAACAGTACGAAGCCGGCGTGAAGTACGTACCGAAGGATATGCCGGTTGTGCTGACCGCCGCGGTATATCAACTGACCAAAGATAAAAACCTGACGGCGGATCCGAACAACTCCTCGTTCAGTATCCAGACGGGCGAAATCCGCTCACGCGGGATTGAGCTGGAGGCGAAAGCGGCGGTTAACGCCAACGTCAACGTGACGGCTTCCTATACCTATACCGACGCCCAGTACCAGCATGACACCACCTTTAACGGCAAGCGTCCGGCGGAAGTGCCGCGCAATATGGCGTCGCTGTGGGCAGACTACACCTTCCACGAAACCGCGCTGAGCGGCCTGACGGTGGGCGCCGGGGCGCGCTATGTCGGTTCAACGGTAAGCTATTACAAAAACAATACTTCGACGGGAAAAAAAGACGACTCCTTCAACGTCGCGGGCTACGCGTTAATGGATGCTACCGTGAAATATGATCTGGCGCGCTTTGGTCTACCGGGTTCGTCGATCGGGGTCAACGTCAACAACCTGTTCGATCGCGAATACGTTTCCAGCTGCTACAGCGAATACGCCTGCTACTGGGGCGCTGAACGCCAGGTTGTGGCGACCGCGACTTTCCGTTTCTAACCACTTAACGGGCGCGGGTCGCCGCGCCTCTGACCAGGTTCCGTTATGCAGGAAAACATTCCGCACTCCGATACGACGTTTTCACTGGACCGCGTGACCTTCCGCGTGCCCGGCCGAACGCTGCTGCATCCTCTGTCGTTAACTTTCCCGGCGGGAAAAGTCACCGGCCTGATTGGCCATAACGGCTCCGGCAAATCAACGCTGCTGAAAATGCTTGGCCGCCATCAGCCGCCGTCGGATGGGGATATTTTGCTCGACGGCCAGCCGCTCGACAGCTGGGGCAGCAAAGCGTTTGCCCGCAAAGTCGCCTATTTGCCGCAGCAGTTGCCACCGGCGGAAGGCATGACGGTGCGTGAGCTGGTGGCGATCGGACGCCACCAGCGGACCGGGCGATGAACCAAGTGGAAGAGGCGATTGCGCTGGTCGGGCTTAAACCGCTGGCCCAGCGGCTGGTGGACAGCCTCTCCGGCGGTGAACGCCAGCGCGCGTGGATTGCCATGCTGGTGGCCCAGGATAGCCGCTGCCTGCTGCTTGATGAACCGACCTCGGCGCTGGATATCGCCCACCAGGTGGATGTGCTGGCGCTGGTTCATCGCCTCAGCCAGCAGCGCGGGCTGACGGTGATCGCCGTCCTGCATGATATCAATATGGCGGCGCGCTACTGCGACTATCTGGTTGCGCTTCGCGGCGGTGAGATGATCGCTCAGGGAACGCCCGCGGCGCTGATGCGCAGCGAAACCCTGGAACAAATTTACGGCATCCCGATGGGGATCCTGCCGCATCCGGCTGGCGCAGCGCCAGTAAGTTTTGTCTATTGATGGAAAACCTCACATTCATCACGCGGCGGCGCCTGCTGACCGCGATGGCGCTGTCGCCGCTGCTATGGCAGATGCGCGGCGCGCGGGCGGCGGAAGTGGATCCGCAGCGTATTGTCGCGCTCGAATGGTTGCCGGTAGAGCTGCTGCTGGCGCTGGGCGTCACGCCCTACGGCGTTGCCGATATCCCTAACTACAGGCTGTGGGTCAATGAACCGGCGCTGCCTGATTCGGTGATTGACGTTGGGCTGCGCACCGAACCCAATCTGGAGCTGTTGACGCAGATGAAGCCGTCGTTTCTGGTCTGGTCGGCAGGATATGGCCCGTCGGCGGAAAAGCTGGCGCGTATTGCGCCCGGACGAGGATTCACCTTCAGCGACGGCAAGCGTCCGCTGATGATGGCTCAGCAGTCGCTTAGCGAAATGGCTGACCTGATCGGCAGGCAGCAGGAAGCGAAGCGCCATCTGGCGGAATTTGACGCGCTGATGGAGAGCCTGCGTCCGCGCTTTGCCCGTCGCGGCGATCGCCCGCTGCTGATGATTACCCTGCTTGATACCCGCCACGTGCTGGTCTTTGCGCAGAACTGTCTGTTCCAGGAAGTGCTCGACCGCTTTGCCATCAACAATGCCTGGCAGGGCGAGACCACCTTTTGGGGCAGCGTCACCGTCGGTATTGACCGGCTGGCGGCCTACAGAGACGCCGACGTTATCTGCTTCGATCACGGCAATGCGCGGGAGATGGCGCAGCTCACGGCGACGCCGCTGTGGCAAGCGATGCCGTTCGTTCGCGCAGGGCGTTTTCAGCGCGTCCCGGCGGTGTGGTTCTATGGCGCGACGCTATCGGCGATGCATTTTGCCCGCGTGTTGGCCGATGCTCAGGGAGGCCCGGCGTGAGATCGCGTATTTCGCCTTTGGCGACATCTCTGCTGTTAACTCTGCTTATCGTCGCTGCTGCGCTGACGCTGTTCAACCTCAACGTGGCGCTGCCGCGAAGCGAGTGGGGACAGGCGCTCTGGCAGCCGAGTATCGATAATATCGCCCAGATGCTGTTCCACTACAGCCTGCTGCCGCGGCTGGCGATATCGCTGCTGGTCGGCGCCGGGCTGGGGCTGGTGGGCGTGCTGTTCCAGCAGGTGCTGCGTAACCCGCTGGCGGAGCCGACGACGCTCGGCGTGGCGACCGGGGCGCAGCTGGGCATGACGGTCACCACGCTATGGGCAATCCCTGGCGTGCTGGCGTCGCAGTTTGCCGCGCTGGCCGGGGCCTGCATTGTCGGCGCGCTGGTGTTTGGCGTGTCGTGGGGCAAACGCCTCTCGCCGGTGACGTTGATTCTGGCAGGCTTGGTGGTGAGTCTCTACTGCGGCGCGCTTAATCAGCTGATGGCGATCTTCCATCATGACCAGCTGCAAAGCATGTTCCTGTGGAGCACCGGCACCCTGACGCAGACCGACTGGAGCGTGGTGCAGCGGCTGTGGCCGCAGCTGCTGGGCGGGGCGATTCTGACCCTGCTGCTGCTGCGTCCGCTGACCCTGATGGGGCTGGACGACGGCGTGGCGCGCAATCTCGGTCTGGCGCTTTCTCTGGCGCGGCTGGGGGCGTTGACTCTGGCGATTATCATCAGCGCCCTGTTGGTGAATGCGGTGGGGATTATTGGTTTTATCGGTTTGTTCGCGCCGCTGCTGGCGAAGATGCTGGGCGCTCGCCGCCTGCTATCGCGCCTGCTGCTGGCGGCCCTGATTGGCGCGCTGCTGCTGTGGCTCTCCGATCAGCTCATCCTGTGGCTGGCCGGGGGGTGGATGGAGGTCTCCCCCGGTTCGGTGACCGCGCTGATTGGCGCGCCGCTGCTGCTATGGCTGCTGCCGCGCCTACGCAGCATTAGTGCGCCGGTGATGAACGGTGGCGATAAAGTGCTGGCTGAACGCCAACATGTGCTGTGGTTCGCGCTGGGCGGGCTGGCGATTCTGCTGCTGGCCATCGTCGCGGCGCTGGCTTTCGGCCGCGACGCGCAGGGCTGGCACTGGGCCAGCGGAACGCTACTGGATCAGCTAATGCCCTGGCGCTGGCCGCGCATTCTGGCGGCGCTGTTCGCCGGCGTGATGCTGGCGGTGGGGGGGTGGATTATCCAACGCTTACCCGATCGCCGCTG
>OAUX01000889.1_pt1 | contig 10550 bp, 9 predicted proteins | sample 1501311 | NCBI WGS metagenome assembly OAUX01 (sample SAMEA2580066, study PRJEB22360) | human gut metagenome | reverse complement strand
TCCCGCCAAGGGGTGAGCATCTCTTGCTGGATGCCGGTAAAACCAAACAGCACCACGCCGTCGATATTGCGCCGGGCGAGCATGCCGAGATGCTCCTCGACCAGCGCCGGGGAGAACTGACTTTCCATCATAATCGGATCGTAGCCCTGGGCGTAAAAGGCGGGGAGCATGGTCTGAACGGCGAGGTTTTCCGACAGCGAATCCAGACGGGTGACGATGATCGCCACCACTTTATCGCTCTGGCCGCGCATCGCCCTGGCGGAACGCGAGGGCGAAAATCCGTGCTGCTGCATCACCGCTTCCACTCGCTCGCGAGTGCGTTCGCTAACGCCGCTTTCGTTATTAAGCACGCGGGATACCGTCGATTTCCCGACGCCGCTTAAGCGCGCGATATCTTTGATGGTCAGCCGGTTTTGCATGCAGGGTTCTCGTTGTGGTCCGATTAAAGTCAGCCTAATGCTACTCAAGGAAACCACAATGAGCAAAGTCTGGTTTACGTCTGGTTTAGCTACCCGGGGGTATCATCGCCATAATAGCCACAAATAGATTATCGGTGACGATATAATTCGCGCCGTTTGTATTCATTTACCGGAGATTTTATGGACCCCGAACCCACTCCCGACCCTCGATGGAGCCATCTTTTTTTCCGGTAATCCCGCTTAGCGCTGCTTTACCGGAAGCGTAAAGCAGCGACGTCCTTGATGTCCCTGCCATAAAAATAATATGCCTGACAGGTAAGGTTGACCCGCGCCTGTCGGTAGCGCTGCGTTCGCTCGCGCGAGCGCGGAGGGACTGTTTATGTTGAAAAATTTTACCCGCCAGCTGTTTGCCCAGCTTGGCCGTCATTTACCGCGTCGTTTAGTGCAACGCGATCCGCTACCCGATGCCCGCAATCTGGCGAGCGCGCCGATCCCGGATTCTCTCGGTAAGCAGTGCCTGAACGTGGCGGCAATGGATGAGAATGAAATCTGGCGCGCTTTCTCCAGCCATCCGGAAGGGCTAAACGAAGGCGAAGTGGCGCAGAAAATCGCGCAGTACGGCGAAAACCAGATCCCGGCGCAGAAGCCGTCGCCGTGGTGGGTGCATCTGTGGAGCTGCTATCGCAACCCCTTCAACCTGCTGCTGACCGTCCTGGGTATCGTCTCCTACTCGACGGAGGATCTGTTTGCCGCGGCGGTTATCGCCCTGATGGTGGGGATCTCCACGCTGCTGAACTTTATCCAGGAAGCCCGCTCGACCAAAGCGGCGGACGCCCTGAAGGCGATGGTCAGCAACACCGCGACGGTCCTGCGGGTGGTGAACGAGCAGGGCGAGAGCCGCTGGTGCGAACTCCCTATCGACCAGCTGGTGCCGGGAGATATCGTCAAGCTATCGGCGGGAGACATGATCCCGGCAGATCTGCGCGTCATTCAGGCGCGCGACCTGTTTGTCGCCCAGGCCTCGCTGACCGGGGAATCGCTGCCCGTCGAAAAAGTGACCCGCACCCGCGACCCGCTACAGACGAACCCGCTGGAGTGCGACACCCTGTGCTTTATGGGCACCAACGTGGTGAGCGGATCGGCGCAGGCCATCGTTTTCGCCACCGGCGGCGGCACCTGGTTTGGCCAGCTGGCCGGTCGCGTCAGCGAGCAGGAAAGCGAGCCGAACGCCTTTCAGAAAGGCATCAGCCGGGTCAGCATGCTGCTGATCCGCTTTATGCTGGTGATGACGCCGATAGTGCTGCTGATTAACGGCTACACCAAAGGCGACTGGTGGGAGGCGGCGCTGTTCGCGCTCTCCGTCGCGGTGGGCCTGACCCCGGAAATGCTGCCGATGATCGTCACCTCGACCCTGGCGCGCGGGGCGGTGAAGCTGTCGAAACAGAAAGTGATCGTCAAGCATCTCGACGCGATACAGAACTTTGGCGCGATGGACATTCTGTGCACCGATAAAACCGGTACCCTGACGCAGGATAAAATCGTGCTGGAGAACCACACCGATGTCTCCGGCAAAGTGAGCGAACGCGTGCTGCATACCGCCTGGCTGAATAGCCATTATCAGACCGGACTGAAGAATCTGCTCGATACCGCAGTGCTGGAGGGAGTGGAACTGGAGCCGGCGCGCGGGCTGGCGGAACGCTGGCAAAAAGTGGATGAGATCCCGTTCGATTTTGAGCGTCGCCGTATGTCGGTGGTGGTGCAGGAGCAGGACAACGTCCATCAGCTGATCTGCAAAGGCGCTTTGCAGGAGATCCTCAACGTCTCGACCCAGGTGCGCTATAACGGCGACATCGTACCGCTGGACGACACCATGCTGCGGCGCATCCGTCGCGTGACCGATACCCTCAACCGTCAGGGATTGCGCGTGGTAGCGGTGGCGACGAAGTACCTGCCCGCCCGCGAAGGCGACTACCAGCGCGCGGATGAGTCAGACCTGATCCTCGAAGGCTATATCGCCTTCCTCGATCCGCCGAAAGAGACCACAGCCCCGGCGCTGAAGGCGCTGAAGGCCAGCGGCATTACGGTCAAAATCCTCACCGGCGACAGCGAGCTGGTGGCGGCCAAAGTCTGCCACGAAGTGGGGCTGGACGCGGGGGATGTGGTTATCGGCAGCCAGGTTGAAGCGCTGAACGATGATGAGCTAGCCGAGCTGGCAAAACGTACGACCCTGTTTGCGCGCCTGGCGCCGCTGCACAAAGAGCGTATCGTGACCCTGCTGAAACGCGAAGGACACGTGGTGGGCTTTATGGGCGACGGCATTAACGACGCCCCGGCGCTGCGCGCGGCGGATATCGGTATTTCCGTCGACGGCGCGGTGGATATTGCCCGCGAGGCGGCGGATATCATCCTGCTGGAGAAGAGCCTGATGGTGCTGGAGGAGGGGGTTATTGAAGGCCGCCGGACCTTCGCCAATATGCTCAAGTACATCAAAATGACCGCCAGCTCCAACTTCGGTAACGTCTTCAGCGTGCTGGTGGCCAGCGCCTTCCTGCCGTTCCTGCCGATGCTGCCGCTGCATCTGCTGATCCAGAACCTGCTGTACGATGTATCCCAGGTCGCGATCCCGTTTGATAACGTTGACGATGAGCAGATCCGTAAACCGCAGCGCTGGAACCCGGCGGATCTCGGGCGCTTTATGGTCTTTTTTGGGCCGATCAGTTCGATATTCGATATTCTGACGTTCTGTCTGATGTGGTGGGTGTTCCATGCCAATACGCCGGAACATCAAACGTTGTTCCAGTCTGGCTGGTTCGTGGTTGGCCTGCTGTCGCAGACGTTGATTGTGCATATGATCCGCACGCGCAGGATCCCGTTTATTCAGAGCCGCGCGGCCTGGCCGCTGATCGTGATGACGCTGCTGGTGATGGTGGTAGGGATTGCGCTGCCGTTCTCGCCGCTGGCAGGCTATTTGCAGCTTCAGGCGTTGCCGCTAAGCTACTTCCCGTGGCTAATTGCCATCCTGGCGGGCTATATGACGCTGACGCAGATGGTGAAAGGTTTCTACAGCCGTCGCTACGGCTGGCAGTGAGCGGGGAGCTTTACGCGCAGAAACAACAAAGGCAGCCGTTGGCTGCCTTTGTTCATACCGCATCCGATTAGCGACGAATGGCGATCGCTTCAATCTCAATCTTCACGTCTTTCGGCAGACGCGCCACTTCCACGCAGGAGCGCGCCGGGAAGGTGGCGTCATGTTCAGTGAAGAAGGCTTCATAGGCGGCGTTCACGGTGGCGAAGTCGTTCAGATCTTTCACGAAAACGGTAGTTTTAACGATATCGCCCACTTTCAGACCCGCGGCTTCAACGATGGCCTTCACGTTGTCCAGCGACTGACGCGCCTGAGCGGCGACATCTTCCGGCACGCTGCCGGTTTTCGGGTCTACCGGGATCTGGCCGGAAGTGATAATCATGTTACCCAGATCAACACCCTGAACGTACGGGCCGATAGCTGCGGGTGCATTTTCCGTCGCGATAGTTTTAGACATGAGTTCTCCTGAATCACAGCATTATATAAATCTTTCGCGTCGCTAACTGCGAAAGATGAGAGGTAAGAGACCCGGCCATTATAGGGAGCCGGGTACGCAATACCAACCTCAATTAGTTCGCCAGAACCACATTATGTGAGAACTCTTTTTCACAATATTTGCACTTCAGCGCGATATCGTTTTCACGTTTTTTTACCGCAAAGCTGGAAGAGACCGGCTCGGCGTGGCTGATGCAGTTGCTGTTGGGGCAAACCAGCACGTTGTTGATGCGATCCGGCAGATGCGGACGGGATTTACCGACCACTTCATAATCATCAATGCGGTTCACCGTCGCCTGCGGCGCGTACAGGGAGAGCTGGTTGACCTGCTCGTCGGTCAGGAAGGTGTTTTCGATTTTGATTAAATCTTTGCGGCCCATTTCACCTGACGGCAGGTTCAGGCCGATGGTGATGCGCTGATCCGTTTCGGTCAGTTTGAACAGGGTTAGCAGCTTAAAGCCGACCTGCGCCGGGATATGGTCGATAACGGTGCCACGTTTGATGGCTTCTACCTGTAATTTGTTGTCGTGTGTCATCTCTTTTTCCCCTTACAGTGCCAGATCGCTATTCAGTACCAGCGCCAGTAACGCCTGGCGCGCGAAGATGCCGTTGCCCGCCTGCTGGAAGTACCAGGCATGCGGCGTTTTATCGACATCGGTGGTGATTTCATCAATACGCGGCAGCGGGTGCAGCACCTTCATGTTGGCGCGGGCGCCTTCCAGATCGGCGGCGCGCAGGACAAACTGCGCCTTCACATTGGCATATTCCGACGGGTCGAGGCGCTCTTTCTGCACCCGGGTCATATACAGAATGTCCACCTCTTCCATCACCTCTTCAATGGCGCTATGCAGGCTCCAGGCAATGCCTTTTTCGTCGAGCATGTCGAGGATGTACTGCGGCATGGCCAGCGCGTCCGGCGCGATAAAGTAGAAGCGGTTGCCGTTAAATTTCGCCAGCGCCTGGGTCAGGGAGTGAACGGTGCGGCCGTATTTCAGATCGCCGACCATCGCGACGTTAAGATTTTCCAGACGGCCCTGGGTCTCCTGAATGGTGAACAGATCCAGCAGGGTCTGCGTCGGATGCTGATTCGCGCCGTCGCCGGCGTTGAGTACCGGAATACCGCCGGAGAACTCGGTCGCCAGGCGCGCCGCGCCTTCCTGCGGGTGGCGCATAACGATGGCATCGACATAGGTGCTGATGACCGAGATGGTATCGGCCAGGGTTTCGCCTTTTTTGCCCAGCGAGGTGTTGCTGCTGTCTGAGAAACCGACCACGCTGGCGCCCAGGCGGTGCATCGAGGTTTCAAACGACAGGCGGGTGCGGGTCGACGCTTCAAAAAAGCAGCTGGCAATCACTTTATGCTTCAGCAGCTCAGGCTGTGGATGGGCTTTGAGCTTTGCTGCGGTTGCCAGTACCAGTTCAAGGTCTTCGCGGCTGAGATCGTTTATAGAAATGATATGTTTTTGATACAGCGGATTAGCCATGTTTATCTCCTGACGCCTGGGCAAAAAAAAAGCCCCTTAAATAAGGGGCTTTACGAATACGGATGCAACGGAAAGAAAAAACGGCAGGCCAGCGCCTGTTTTCAGACGCGGTAAGACGCGATGTCGTACACACTGAACCATAATTCCTCCCGGCAAAACGGGTGGCATTATACGCAGCTCAATTTTCGGATCAAGCGATTAATCCACAAAAGGTAAACGTTTGCCTGGAGAAGAGTGCGGTAATGCAAAAAACCCTGAAAAAGAGGTGGTATGGCAGTGCGAAGGGGGGTATAAAACGGAAAATGAAAAGCTGTTTTATAATCAGAGGTTATTATGATCGTTGGGAACATTCACCATCTGCAGAGCTGGCTGCCGGCGTCTCTGCGCGAAGCTATCGAACACGTTAAGGCCCACGTCACCGACGCGACGCCGCTGGGTAAACATGATATTGACGGCAACAATCTGTTCTATCTCATATCCGAAGATACCACCGAGCCGATGGCTGACCGCCGCGCCGAGTATCACGCCCGTTACCTCGACATCCAGATTGTACTCAAAGGCCAGGAGGGCATGACCTTTAGCGTTCTTCCCGCCGGTGCGCCGGATACCAACTGGCTGGCGGATAAAGACATCGCCTTCCTGGCGGAGGGGGCGCAGGAAAAAACCGTCATCCTCAGCGAAGGCGACTTTGTGGTGTTCTATCCCGGTGAAGTGCATAAGCCGCTGTGCGCCGTCGGCACGCCGGCGAAGGTGCGCAAAGCGGTTGTGAAGATGCTGATGGCGTAAAAATATCCCGGGCTGCTCGCCGAGGCTATGGTTGTTGCGGTCCGGTAGCCCGGACAGGCGCGTCAAGCGCCGCCTCCGGGAACGCCCACGGGCTGCGGCTGGCGCCTTGCCCGGGCTACAGATCCGTGCGGTTTGGCGGCGGATAGCCCGGATAAGCGCAGCGCAATCCGGGGAAATATCGTGAGAACGCTTACTTACCCAGCGTCGCCACCATCACCGCTTTGATGGTATGCATGCGGTTTTCCGCCTGATCGAAAACGATGCTGGCCGCGGATTCAAATACCTCGTCGGTCACTTCCATCCCGCCGTGCAGGCCGTACTCCGCCGCCATCTGTTTGCCGAGCGTGGTCTGGTCGTCGTGGAACGCGGGCAGGCAGTGGAGGAATTTCACCTGCGGATTGCCGGTCAGCGCCATCATCTCGCTATTCACCTGATACGCGCGCAGCAGCGCGATACGCTCCGCCCACTTCTCTTTGGCTTCGCCCATCGATACCCAGACGTCGGTATAGATAAAGTCAGCGCCCTTCACGCCCGCGGCGATATCTTCGGTCAGCGTAATATTGCCACCGTTTTTCTGCGCCAGCGCCCGGCACTGCTCGACCAGCGTCTCTTCCGGCCAGCAGGCCGTTGGCGCGACCAGACGCAGATCCAGACCGGTCAGCGCGGCGGCTTCGAGCATGGAGTTGCCCATATTATTCCGCGCGTCGCCGGCGTAGACCAGGGTCATCTGGTTAAAGGCTTTGCCCGGCAGGTGCTCTTGCATGGTCAGCAGGTCCGCCAGCAGCTGAGTAGGGTGGAATTCATTGGTCAGGCCGTTCCAGACCGGAACGCCGGCATATTCGGCAAGAGTTTCCACCACTTCCTGGCCATGACCGCGATATTGAATACCGTCGTACATGCGTCCCAGCACGCGGGCGGTGTCTTTAATCGACTCTTTGTGGCCAATCTGGCTGCCGCTTGGTCCGAGATACGTGACGCGAGCGCCCTGGTCAAATGCGGCAACTTCGAAAGAGCATCGGGTGCGGGTAGAGTCTTTTTCGAAGATGAGCGCGATGTTTTTGCCGGTGAGATGCTGAATTTCGATATTGTTTTTCTTATCAGCTTTGAGCCTGGCCGCCAGTTCAAGCAGGGCGGTAATTTCTGCAGGAGTAAAATCAAGCAACTTTAAAAAATGCTTCTGATAAAACGCGGACATGGTTCCCTCACATGGCTTAGACCATTTGTTGAATTAAAATTCACTTTATATGTATGAATATTCATTTGCAACCCCGTGTCATAAATCTTTCGCTCAGAAGGTGGAGGCAATCACGGCGGTATGTGACAATAGAAGCATCTGCGACACATTATGAGGAACGAGCCATGGCCAACCCGGAATTACTGGAAGAACAGCGTGAAGAAACGCGTCTGATTATTGAAGAGCTGCTCGAAGACGGCAGCGATCCGGACGCGCTGTATACCATTGAGCACCATCTCTCCGCCGATGATTTCGAAACGCTGGAGAAAGTGGCGGTAGAAGCCTTCAAGCTGGGCTATGAAGTGACTGAGCCAGAAGAGCTGGAAGTGGAAGAGGGCGATACCGTTATTTGCTGCGATATCCTCAGCGAATCCGCGCTGAATGCCGAGCTGATCGATGCCCAGGTTGAGCAGCTGATGACGCTGGCGGAAAAATACGACGTGGAATACGACGGCTGGGGCACCTACTACGAAGATCCTAACGGGGAAGACGAAGAAGGCGATGACGACGAAGATCTCGTTGATGAAGACGACGACGGCGTTCGCCACTAGGTAGCAGAGGTATACGGCGGTGCGTTATGCCGCCGTATAGCAAGGAATTTTAATGGATTACCCGCAAATACTCGCCCCGATTTTAGGTTTTCTGCATTGCCCAACTCCTCAGGCGTGGATTGATGAAGCCCGTAAACCGGAAAATCTTCCGCTGCTGTTGACCGACCATATGGTGTGCGAGCTGAAAGCGGCGCAAAACGCCATGCTGCTGGTACGTCGATACGTCGCGGATAAAGACGGCGCCGATGAGCTGCTGGCCTGCCTGAAGCCCTACGAGGACTTCACATACCGCTGGGGCCCGGAGCCGGATTTCGTCGCGCTGCATAAGCAGATAAACAAAAGCACCATGCCGCAGACCGACGATCCCTGGGGACGTCAGCTGCTCGACAGCATGATCTTGCTGATCAAAGAGGAGCTGCATCACTTCTGGCAGGTGCGCGAAATCATGCTTTCCCGCGATATTCCCTACGTCAAAATCACCGCCAGCAATTACGCCCGCGGGCTGCGTCGGGAAGTGCGTTCTCACGAACCGGTGATGCTGATCGATAAACTGATTTGCGGCGCCTACATTGAAGCCCGTTCCTGCGAGCGTTTTGCCGCGCTGGCGCCATGGCTGGATGACGATCTGCAGAAGTTTTATCTGTCGCTGCTGCGCTCCGAAGCGCGCCACTATCAGGACTATCTGGACTTAGCGCAGAGGATTGCCGCGGACGATATCAGCGAACGCGTGCGCCAGCTTGGCGAGGCGGAAGCGGCGTTAATTAACGCGCCTGAAGCGGAGTTTCGTTTTCACAGCGGCGTGCCGGTCTGAGCGCCAGGCCGCAGCTTCACCGCAGCGGCCTGCGCCCATCACCGATTAGCGTTGTGGTCTTTGTCTGATGCTGTGGCCGGTACAAGGAACACTCAGGAGCTACAATACTTTCAGCATCGTGACTTCGCAGTCAACGTGGCCGGTGCAGCCCAGCGGCCCGTCGATATGCTCAAAGCCGAGATGCTCATATAAACCGACCGCTTCTTTAAGGAAGGCGGTGGTTTCCAGATAGCAGCGTTTGAAACCTTGTTCACGGGCGTAATCCAGGGCCATCAGCGCCAGCTTTTTCGCCAGCCCCCGGCCGCGCGCGGAGGTCATAAAATACATTTTTTGCAGTTCGCAGATATCGGGCTCGCTGCAGGAGAGCGGCGCCACGCCGCCGCCGCCAACCACTTCACCATTCAGCTCAACGACCCAATAGGCGGAACCCGGTTGGCTATAAAGCTCATAGAGTTGATCCAGATTCGGATCGGCGACCGTATAGCCTTTATCGGCGGTCAGACCATATTCGGCGGAAACCTGGCGGATAACGTTAGCTATCGCCGGATTATCATTAGCCGTGATGCGGCGCAGGGTTAGCGGTAGGGTTGCGCTCGTATTCATGTGAAGACTCATTGCAAAATGATGACGGATAATGTTGTTAATAACATTGCGGAAGGGGAGAGTGCAAGCGAGGATCTTTCACAGAAAACGCCCCTTACCCGGATGGGATAAGGGGCGAGTGAATTACAGCGCGGCGATAACCGCCTGCTGCTCAATCAGCTTCGCTTTCGCTTCCGCGTAACCTTCCAGCTTCTCACGCTCTTTGGCGATCACCGCTTCCGGCGCGCGCGCCACAAAGCCTTCGTTGGAGAGCTTGCTTTCGATGCGGCCAATCTCGCCTTCGATTTTTGTCACTTCTTTCGCGAGGCGCGCCAGCTCATCTTCTTTGTTGATAAGACCAGCCATCGGGATCAGCAGCTCGGCGCCGTCAATAATTTTGGTCACCGAAACCGGACCTTTATCATCGGCGGGCAGCACGGTGATGCTTTCCAGACGCGCCAGGTTCAGCAGGAAGCTACGGTTGTCGTTCACGCGACGAACCGCGGCTTCGCTGCAACCACGCAGCAGCAGCTCCAGCGGCTTACCTGGGGCGATGTTCATTTCCGCACGGATGTTACGCACGGCGACGATCGCCTGCTTCAGCCATTCGGTATCGGACAGCGCCGCTTCGTCAACCTGAGACGCATCGTACTGCGGGAACGGCTGCAGCATGATGGTATCGGCAGTGATACCGCAAATGACCTTCACGCGCTGCCAGATGGTTTCGGTGATGAACTGGATGGTCGGATGCGCCAGGCGCAGCAGGCCTTCCAGCACGGTCACCAGGGTATTGCGGGTGCCGCGCAGTTCAGACTCGGAACCGCCGGTCATCACCGGCTTGGTCAGCTCCAGATACCAGTCGCAGAACTGGTTCCAGGTGAACTCATACAGAATGCCCGCGGCGATATCGAAACGGAAGCCGTCCAGCGCCTCGCGGTAGGCTTTGACGGTCTGGTTGAATTCCGCGAGGATCCAGCGGTCCGCCAGCGACAGGGTCATCTCGCCGCCGTTAAAGCCGCAATCCTGATCTTCGGTGTTCATCAGCACAAAGCGGCTGGCGTTCCACAGCTTGTTACAGAAGTTACGGTAACCTTCCAGACGCT
>OAUX01000888.1_pt1 | contig 10557 bp, 10 predicted proteins | sample 1501311 | NCBI WGS metagenome assembly OAUX01 (sample SAMEA2580066, study PRJEB22360) | human gut metagenome | reverse complement strand
TGTTTGCCGATGGTGAAACGCCGCAGCGGGTGATGGATGTCGCCGCCGCGCCGGGCTCTAAAACCACGCAAATCGCCGCGCGCATGGGCAATGAAGGCGGCATTCTGGCCAATGAGTATTCCGCCAGCCGGGTTAAAGTCCTGCACGCCAATATCAGCCGCTGCGGAATTAGCAACGTGGCGCTGACCCATTTCGATGGTCGGGTATTCGGCGCCGCGCTGCCGGAATGCTTTGACGCGATCCTGCTCGACGCCCCCTGCTCCGGCGAAGGGGTAGTACGTAAAGACCCCGATGCGCTGAAAAACTGGTCACCGGAAAGCAACGCGGAGATCGCGCTAACCCAGCGTGAACTTATCGACAGCGCGTTTCACGCCCTTCGCCCCGGCGGGACGCTGGTTTACTCCACCTGCACCCTGAACCGGCAAGAAAACGAAGAGGTGGTCAACGGGCTGCTAGCGCGCTATCCGCAGGCGGTGCAAGTTCTGCCGCTCGGCTCGCTGTTCCCCCAGGCCAGCGAAGCGCTGACCGACGAGGGTTTCCTGCACGTCTTTCCGCAGATTTTTGACTGCGAAGGGTTCTTCGTCGCCCGCTTACGCAAAACCGCCGCCATCGAGCCGCTCCCGGCGCCGGGCTATAAAGTCGGGAAATTCCCCTTCACGCCGCTTAAAACCCGCGAATCCGCCGCCGTTATTGCCGCCGCCGCCGCCGTCGGTCTGCAGTGGAGCGCCGAGCATACGCTCTGGCAGCGTGATAAAGAAATCTGGCTCTTCCCGCAGGCGCTCGAAGCGCTGTTCGGTAAAGTGCGCTTTTCCCGCATCGGGATCCGGCTCGCAGAAACCCACAACAAAGGCTACCGCTGGCAGCACGAAGCGGTGATTGCGCTTGCCGCGCCGGCCGCGCCCTTTGCGCTGACTCAGGCCGAAGCGGAAGAGTGGTACCGCGGTCGCGACGTCTATCCGGAAACGCTCCCGGAGAAGGATGATGCGATTGTCACCTATCAGGGCGCGCCGCTCGGGCTGGCGAAAAAAGTCGGGTCGCGTTTAAAAAACAGCTATCCCCGCGAACTGGTGCGCGACGGTAAGCTTTTTAGCAAAAAAGCGTGATGGCGCCTCGAAAAACAGCACTTTTTCACTGGCGCTTTACGCCCGTTTGTCTACGCTGAAAAATGTCGGCCTCAACTGGTCGTACCACAAATTAGCAGACAAACGGGGTGAATTTATGAGTAAAACCAGCGTACGTATCGGCGCGTTTGAAATAGACGACGCCGAACTGCACGGCGAACAGCAGGGAGAGCGAACGTTAAGCATTCCCTGCAAATCCGATCCGGATTTATGCATGCAGCTTGATGCATGGGACGCGGACACCAGCGTGCCCGCCATACTTGATGGTGAACATTCCGTCCTCTACCGTAAGCACTACGATCGCCAGTCCGATGCCTGGATCATGCGCCTCGCCTGATTCAAATGAACCCGTCGCCTGAGACGGGTTATTTATTTCCCCGCTTTTCCGACATCTCCTACACTTAACAATATGTTTTTCAGGATATGAGGCCAGGATGTTTGCCTTAGTACTGTTTATTTGTTACCTGGACGGCGGCTGTGAAGATATCGTTGTTGATGTTTACGATAACGAGCGGCAGTGCGTAACCGCCATGGACGATCAGCGGATACGCCACGGCGGCTGCTTTCCGGTAGAAGATTTTATCGACAGTTTCTGGCTCCCCGCCCGAGAATACAGCGATTTTTAGCCCGCCAGCTGTAGCGCCACCAGGGTTAGCTCTCCACCAAATACGGCCCCTGTATCGATATAATGCTGGTTATCGCTGTCGTAGCGCCGTTGGAGCGGCGTATGGCCGAACCAGAAATGATCGGCGCCGGCAATCGCGCCGTGTCGCCCGGCGAAATGGTCGGTAAGCCGCTGCCGACGCCACAACACCTGATGCTCATCGACGGCGCGCTGCCAGCGATATACCGCGGCGGGGTAATCAGCATGGGCAATCACGTGCACCTGCCCACCGCTGTGGAGTTCGATAATCAGCGGTAGGTCGCGGCAGGAGGCGATAAGCTCCGCAAGGCGCCGCCTCTGGTTCTGCGGGGATTGCGTATACCAGCCGCCTCCGTTCATCTCCCAGAGCCGCATGTCGCCGCCCGCAAGCGCCTCCAGCGCCATCTGCTCATGGTTTCCACGCACCGCGCAAACCCAGCGATAGCGCAGTAAATCCAGGCATTGCGCGCTTTGTGGCCCACGATCGATCAGATCGCCCACCGAGAGAAGCAGGTCCTGATAAGGGTCAAACCTGCGCTCGCGAAGGGCCGCCATCAGACGTGCGAAACAGCCGTGCAGGTCGCCCACCAGCCAGATATTACGCCAGGCGGAACCGTTAATGCGGTGATACATATTATGTCCTCCTGGCATAATTATAGGAAAAATCCGTCACTTCAACGCCCGTAATATTGGCACCTCAATCGACTTTAAACGAAAGGCAAATATAGTCCGGCGAGGCATTAAGCTCCCCGAGATATATCCATAGAATAGAGGCTAAATAACTCCGAGGTATTCATCGTGACGGATAACAGCCTGCATTCAGCCAGCGTAGTTGAACGACGCCCAAATCTTATTGCCGATCTGGTGATGGGTCGGCTAACCCCTGCCCCCATCTGGCAACAACGCCATTACCGGCTTAAGTTTTTGCTGCGCACGGCATTATTTTATGCGCCAACGCGCAGCATGCTGGAGAGCCTGGCGGCGCGTGCGGACTTCAATCAGCTGCTGGCCGCTCAGGTGACGCTGCCGGGCAAAGTTCATCGCCAGTATTTGACCCGCGGATTAAACGCCAGCCAGCGCGCGCAGGCCATTATCAGCCACTACCAGTTTGTCGATTCCCTGGGAGGCTCGCGCCTTGCGGGTGCCATGACCGCCGCGAAAGAGACGCCGCTGCTTGAGCTAACGGGCAAAGACGACAGCCGGTTTACGCTCTCCGCCTCCTCGGCGGGTAAAGCCGAACGCGAGGGCGAGACGACGCTATGGCTGCGCGATAGCGATGAGACCGTGCTGGCCAGCGCGACCTTTAGCGTCACCCGCCAGCAGGAGCAATGGCAGCTGACCATCGGCGGTCTGCAGGGGCCGCGCAGCAATATCCCGCATGACGTAATTAAGCGGGCGACGCGCGCCTGTTACGGCCTGTTCCCAAAACGCCTGCTGCTGGAGTTTATCTGGTTGATGGCGGCGCGCTGCCACGTTCATCATATTTACGGGGTCAGCGATAACGGTCACGTCTTCCGCGCGCTGCGCTATCGGCTGAGTAAAGGGCGTCATTTTCACGCCAGCTACGATGAGTTCTGGCAATCTATCGATGGCGTCGCCGACGGCGCCTGGCGCTGGCGCTTACCGCTGCAGCTGGAAAGAAAGACGCTTGAGAGCATCGCCAGCAAGAAGCGCGCTGAATATCGTCGCCGTTTTCAACTGCTGGATGATATGGCCGCTCAGATGGCGATACTCATGGATTAGATCTCCAGCCGTTTCATCAACGCCGTTTAGCACGACGGCGTTTGCATCTTCTACGGCGCTTTAGTTACTATCATAACTTCGTTGTATTCCTTACGGACGGCTAGTGAAGTTATGAGCAAAACTGAAATACTCCTGCTGGCTATCCTGCTGATTATTTTGGCCGCTGCTTTGTGGTTTATTTTTAGCGGACAAATATGGTTCCTGGTGAGCTTTCTGGAAACATGGCTGTATCCCTCCTTCGTCGCGCCGGAATAAATCATTACCGATTATTTTTACCCCGTAAGTTACGGTCTTCCTTTCATCCGGAAATAACCCGTCAAGCGCTCAGAAAAATAACCGCTAAAAAAGTTAACGCCGTTTCTTGTCTATTATTTCATTTGTCATACAAATGTGTATACTGGGTCTCTTCCGATGTTGGCCCGTACATTTCACCTGCACTATGGGCCTGATTTCGTGCAGGTGTTTTCTCCTCTCCCTCACTGAACGGCGCCCAGTGTCTACGCCCGGCTTTTTGTCCAGATTTTTTGTTGCAAAGTTTGCGCCAGATTGTGATTTAAAAAAAATCACCTTATTTTTACGCCCCTTGAAAAAACAAATAAAAAACATAACACCAACAATTAATTAACATAAAGCATTTGGCTCCATATAAATAGCACTAATACAGCACAACAAACCAATAAAAAACAAATTATCAGCAATTAATACAAAATTACACATATTCCGCAGGAGTAGTTATACGTTAACCAACAAAACCGCGGCAGTTACCCGGTGACCAACGTCTATCACTATATTGTTGTTTTTCTTCAGCGGCTTTCCACTAAGAGGTTCTCTATGAACGTCAAAACCATCTCGCGCACTGTGCTGGGCGGCTTACTGAGCGCCATCGTTATTAGTCAACCGGCTTTCGCAGCGGGAACCTTAAGCGGCCAGATTGGCGTCCAGGTGACGCTCGGCAGCGGATGCAGCGTATCGAACGTCCGCAATGGCGAGAATAACCGCTGGGGCAACATTAATTTCGGCGCCTATGGCGATCTCGCCAACTCCATTGATGCGGAAGTCACCGGCAGCGGCGGCGGAAGCGCGCTAACCGTGACCTGCACCGAGGACCTCGACTCGACCCTGACGCTTGACGGCGGCCAGTTTGGCGATGCAGCGCTGCGCTATATGAAAAACGCCGGCGGTACCCAGCAGATTGCCTATCGGCTCTATTCAGATGCCGCCCGCAGTAATGAAATTTTGCCCGGCGGCACGATACCTATCGTTGGCACCGGCAATCCTCAGGCTATTCCTGTTTTTGCCCGCATCCGCCCCGAAGACCAGAGCGTCAATGCGCCGACGGCCGATGTGTATGACGACATCGTCACCGCGACGTTAACCTGGTAATCGCATAAGGAAAATGGGCGTCATGCTTCGACCCGAGTGGCTTACATTAATTCTGCTTTTTACCTCAGGCACCCATGCCGCCGTTGTCCAGAAGACGTTTAAAGTCTCCGCGCAGATCGCCGCAGGCTGCGCGCTTGGCACCCTGAGTTTTGGCACCCTGTCATCGCTATACAGCAACGTTGATGTCGCCAGTACCTCTGGCGCAGGCTCAATCATCGTCACCTGCACGCCCGGCACCGCTATTTCAATCGCCCTCGACTATGGCGTCAACGGCGGCTCAGCCAGCCAGCGCTACATGTCGAACGGCAACAACAACACCCTGGCGTATCAGCTTTATCAGGACGCCAACCGCGCTAACGTTTGGGGCAACAGTACGCAAGCCTTGAGCGTCGCATCATTTCCGAGCACCACGCAAACCTACACGGTTTATGGCCGCCTTTTTGCCACGAATGGCTTCCCGGCGGTGGGCTCCTATACCGACACGGTCACCGTCACGCTGACCTATTAGATAATTCACAGGTTAACTATGATTCGCTGTAGATTTGCGCCGTTTATATTCGCTTTATCTCTTCCCTCATCGGTTCTGGCCGCAAGCTCCGTCCTGGTATGGCCGATCTTTCAAACTATCGAAAGCCATGAGAAAGGTTCTGAACTGTGGCTGGAGAATCGCGGCAGTTCGCCGGTTAATTTGCAGCTGCGCGTTTTTGCCTGGGATCAAAAAGCGTCAGCGGACGTCTACGCCGACCAGCGCGATGTTGTCGCCAGCCCCCCTTTTACCACGGTAGCGCCGGGGCAGCGCCAGCTGGTGCGGCTCATGCGCGTCGCCCCCATCGCCAAGGGCAAAGAGCAGTCCTACCGCATTGTTATCGATGAGATCCCAGCCGCGCAGCCGGTAGCACAGACGGAACAGAACTCTGCAGGGCTGAAAATGCGCATGCGCTATGTCCTGCCGCTGTTTACCTATGGGCAAGGCCTCGCGCCGCTAAAGAACGCGGGTTCAGTCGAATCGGTAAGGACGACGCTGCGTTGGTCGCTCGCGCAGCAAAATAACCGCCAGACGCTGTGCATCGAGAATAGAGGCAGTCAACACGCCAGGCTCAGTACGGTTTACTGGGCGAACGCGAGCGGCAAAGGCCAAATTTCCCAGGCTAATGGCCTTCTCGGCTACGTTCTGGCGCAGAAAAAGGCCTGTTTCCCGAGCGGCGGAAAGTCTTCCGTGCCATCAGGCATGCATCTGTTCGCGAAATTAACGGATAACGGTCAGGCGGTGGAAATTCCGGCGAATCGTTGAAAATGAGAGACCTGAAAAGGACGGCGTCCGGAGGGCTGCTGGCGATGGCGTCGGTGACGGCCTGCGCCGCGACCTATGATTCACTGCCCGCCCCTGCGGCATCCTACGGCGAAAAGCAGGAGTATGAGCTGTACCTCAGCTTATCGGTCAACGGCAATATCCTTGCCAACGCCGTTCCGGTAAAGGTCAACGCTGGTCACTACTGGGTCGCGGCCAGCGTTCTAAGGCAAGCGCATATTCCTCTGCAAACCCACGATGCGCTGGTGGATGTCACGACGCTCCCCTCTGTTAAGGTGGAATACGACCAGCCGGGGCAAGTGCTTAAGCTTCAGGTTCCGGACCAGTGGCTCCCCGAACAGCGCATCGGGGAGACCATGGGACAACAATACCAGGCCGCGATCGGCAGTCCGGGGATTTTATTTAACTACGACGCTTACAGCCTCTTTTCATCCGGCGGCACGCAAACCACCAGCACCTTCACCGAAACGCGTCTTTTTGGTCCGCCGGGCGTCCTTTCCAATAACGCCGCGATCCGGCAAAACTGGTCTGCAACGGGCTATCAACAGCAGGGCTATATGCGCTACGACACCCTGTGGAAATACAGCGATAGCGAGCAGATGATAAGCTACCAGGCCGGCGACGTGGTCAGTAACGCCCTGACCTGGAGCAGTTCCGTGCGCATGGGGGGGCTACGCATAAGCCGCAACTTCAGCGTTCGCCCGGATCTGGTGACATATCCGCTGCTTAACTTATCCGGCAGCGCGGCGGTCCCTTCAAGCGTCGACCTGTTTATTAACGGTTATAAAACCAGCTCGTCGCAGGTTAATGGCGGCCCCTATACGCTGACCAACGTGCCGTGGATCAGCGGCGCCGGCGAAGCGACGGTAGTGACCACCGACGCCCTTGGCCGTCAGGTCTCCACCAGCGTTCCTTTTTATGTCTCCAATACCCTCCTGCGGGAAGGCCTGAGCGATTTTGATTTCACCCTTGGCGCCCTGCGCAACAACTACGGCATCAAGAATGCCGATTATGGCGCCGGCGCGGTGAGCGCGATTTATCGCTATGGATTAACCCACTGGCTTACGCTCTCGGCGCATACCGAAGACCGTCAGGGATTAACCAATGCCGGGCTAGGCGGCGATATTGGGGTAGGAAATCTGGGTACCCTCAGCCTGTCGGGCAGCGCCAGCCGCGGCGAAGGAGACGGAAACCAGTTCACCTCGGGTTACTCCTACTACGGCAACAGCTGGGGAGTGAACTATCAGCATATCCGCCGCAGCGCCAGCTACGACAACCTCAGCACCTATGGCTCTAGCGCCACGCTCAGCCGCCAGTCAGACCAGGCCACGCTGAACCTGAGCCCGTGGGGAAGCGCCCTCGGTTCTTTTAGCATTGGCTACTTTGATATCCAGGCCGAGGATCGTTCGCGCACCCGCCTGCTGAACCTCTCCTGGAGCCGTAGCCTGTGGCTAAGCAGCAGCCTCAACCTGAGCGTAAACCGCGATCTGCAGGAAGGTAGCTACTCCAGCATGCTGCAGATAATCATCCCTTTCGATTCGCAAAGCTCTATGCAGTTAAGCGGCCAGCGCGCCAGCTCCGGTCAATGGGGCGAAAATATCAGCCTCAACCGCTCCGCTCCGGCAGAAGGCGGGCTTGGCTGGAACCTCGCCCATTCGGTGGGCGGCGATAATTATAGCCAGGCGGATCTCACCTGGATCAATCGCGTGTCAACGTTGAGCGGAGGCTACTACGGCTCGCGCAACGATCGTCACAGCTGGTTTGAAGCCACGGGATCGGTGGTGCTGATGGATAACAGTCTGTTCTTCGCCCGGCAGATTAACGACGCGTTTATCGTTGTCTCCACCGGTAACTACCCGAATATTGCGGTGAACTATGAAAACCGCAAAGTCGGCGTGACGGATAAAAACGGCCATTTGCTGATCCCATGGGCGACGGCGTGGTATCCGGGAAAAATCACCCTCGATACGCTGCCATTGCCAACGGACACCGAAGCGCTGACGGTGGAGAAGCGCATCGCCGTGCGTGAAGGCAGCGGCGCGCTGGTTGAATTCCCGGTTAACCGCGTGCGTTCGGCAACCATTGTCTTCGTCGAGGCTCGGGGGCAGCCGCTGCCGGTCGGTACGCCCGTCGAGGAAGTGAACAGCAAACAGCGCGGTCTGGTGGGCTACGACGGCGTCGCCTGGTTCTCGCATCTCACGCGCGACAATGAAGTCATAGTCAACGCCGGGGCGTTTCCATGCCGCGTGCGCTTTGCGCTCCCGGAAACAACGCCGGTTCCGCAACGGATAGGTCCGGTTAGCTGTCATCCATAACAGTGGAGATCAAGTTGAAAAGTATCCTCCCGATCTGCGCGCTGCTCTTTCTCCTTGGGCTAACGAGCAACGCGCTGGCCGCTTGCAGCATCAAAACCAGCGCGCCGGTTATCGGACCGGTGGATTCCTTTGCCCTCAACAGCGCGCCTCAGGGCGTGATGGCTGGCGCAGGGTTTTACTGTACCCCGGAACTGGTGGCGCTGAACTCAACCAACACATTAAGCGCCACCCTGTCGTCGGCCAACAAGAGCAACGGCGTTCCGCGGTTGCTTAATGGCGCGGGCGACGCCATCCCTTACAGCGTCTGTTCTGACGCTTCGTGCTCGCCGGCCTATCAGGACGGGGGGGTTATTAGCTGGTCCAGAACAACGCTGCTCGAACTGCTGGGTTTATTTAACTCAAGCGACGGCACCATGCCGCTCTACTTCAGAACCACGCCGGGAGCCAACGTCCCCGCCGGTACCTATAGCGATGTGTTAACCATCACCTGGGTGTACCGGTTCTGCTACGTCGGGCTCGACCTACTGGGCATTAAGATATGTATTCCGAATAACGGCACCCTGACCTCTACGGTCAATGTGTCGGTGAAGGTGACCAATGTTTGCTATATCGACAGCGCGCCGGACGTTGAATTTGCCTCTGCCGCCCTTCCGTCCGGTTTTAGCAACTACAGCGGCCAGCTTGCCATCCGCTGCACGAAAAACGCGGCCTATACCGTCAACCTCGCCAGCACCAACGCCAGCGTCGGCGACTGGCGGCAGATGAGCCAGCCTATCGCGAACCAGGCTACCGCCTGGCTGCAGTATCAGTTTTACCAGCCCAACGGCAGCGCATGGACGGAAAATAACAATCTCAGCGTGACCGGCTCCGGCGCCGCGCAGCCCGCAAACTATATCCTAAAGATAAACCCGACCCAGAGTAACCAGCCTGCCGGAACCTATACCGATACCGTACTGGTGACCGTTAGCTACTAAAACGTTAGCAGACGATTTTTTGTAAAAGAAATGTTTAGGAAATTATTGTTGTGGTATAAGAAAAAAGCCCCGAAAAAAGCGAGTGGGGTTTTGCAAGGGAATCTGCGATTTGTGAAAAATAGATAAAAAGAGACCGAACACGATTCCTGTATTCGGTCCAGGGAAATGGCTCTTGGGAGAGAGCCGTGCGCTAAAAGTTGGCATTAATGCAGGCTAAGTCGCCTTGCCTTATAAGAATAGTTTACCGTGTCAGGTTTTCCAGTCCGTGACAAAAGTGGACGAATAATTCGTATCAAAATTGCTGATGCCAACAAAAAACCGCCACGCCCGATATCGGGGGATGGCGGTTTTTTTCATGTAAATACAGCGGGATGCAGGCAGCGATCAGCAGAGCTTCTGCGCGCGCTCAATAAAGGGCGCCAGGCTCATTTTTTGTCCCGGCTGCTGCGGATCGTCAATCTGGATCACGGAAATCGGCTGCGCGTTAGTTTTACCGTCTTTCATCTGCTGCTCGGCGATGTCGTTTAGCGGGTACTGCACCAGCGTGCTGGGATTGATGGCGAACAGCGCATTGCCCGGACGGCAGGTCAGCATCACCTCTTCACGGTTAAACGCCCAGCTCTCCTTACCCACCTCAAAGCGGCTGACGGTAATCACCTGCGGCGCCGCCAGCGCAGCGCCAGAACTTGCCAATAACAACATTGTCAGAACGATTTTTTTCATGATTTAACCAGTTTATTCAGAAAGGTTCCCAGGTGGCAAACAGGCTGACGGCAAACAGCGCCAGCGCCCCTAGCGCAATCTCTATCTGCGTGGTGCGCACGATGAGCTGCTCCGCTCGCGTTCCGCCTGCCGACATGCGTGGCACCAGAACATACCGGTTCACCAGCGCAATTGCCACCATTGCCGCCACCAGCGCACATTTGAACAACAGCATACGCCCCCAGGGCGAGGCGCTAATCAACCCGCCCTGGATCAGCAGCGCATTTACCGCGCCGCTGGCGATGGCGCCGGCAACCGCCAGATGCCCGTAGCGCGAAAACCGCATCATGGTGCATATGGCGGCCTG
>OAUX01000880.1_pt1 | contig 10630 bp, 10 predicted proteins | sample 1501311 | NCBI WGS metagenome assembly OAUX01 (sample SAMEA2580066, study PRJEB22360) | human gut metagenome | reverse complement strand
CATGCTGTTTTTGTTTATCACGCAGATAATCATGAAACACCCTCACGCCCGTTTTACCGGTTATCTCCCAGCCAATCTCCTCCAGCCAGCCATAGACCTGCTGAGGGTCGCGCGGGAAATCGGGAGACAACGTGCGCCGTTTCTTTTTATACATTCCCTGCTGTACATAGCCGAAATTACCGACCAACACATTACGCATCAACAGGCCATTTGCATTGTAGAACATCAGCGATAAAGCACCGCCCGGGCGTAACATCGACCACAATGTTTTTAAGACGGCTTGTGGATCGGCCACCCATTCCAGCACAGCATGAAACAATATCAGATCAACCTGAGAATCCAAATGCTGTGGGATGTCCTGAGCGGCACAATGTATAAAATGCATGTTGTCGCTCACACCTTGCTCTTCTGCCGCCCGCTGCGCTCGCGCCACCATCTCAGCAGAAAGATCGCACAAGGTAACGTGATGGCCCCGCTGCGCCATCAGAATGGCTGTCTGCCCTTCTCCGCCACCCGCATCAAGCACACGCAATGTCTGGCCCGCGTATTCGGCAAGAAGTTTGTCCAGATCCTGCCAGAGGATCGTCTGGCGAAGCTGACCTTTAGTGGTGCCGTAAATGTTACGGGAAAACTTCTCTGCAATGTCATCAAAATTGCGATCCCGCATCGGGCTCTCCACACGCTGGCTTTAGGGTGACTAAGTAAAACCGCTATTTTGTCACACCCACGCCGAGAATGAACCTTCCTGGTGTAATATCCCTGCAGATCCCCTGCTGTATGGTTAAAAAAGGAACCAAAAAGGATGCTTTTTACGCTGAAGAAAGTGATTGGCGGTATGATGCTGCCACTTCCGCTAATGCTCATTATCATGGGTACAGGCCTGGTGCTGCTCTGGTTTAGTCGCTTTCAAAAAACAGGGAAAGTGTGCATTAGCCTGAGTTGGCTGGCGCTGTTACTTCTTAGCTTGCAACCCGTCGCTGATAGCCTACTGAAACCGATTGAGGACAGCTATCCAACCTGGCAGGATACACAAAAAGTGGAATACATTGTGGTGCTGGGCGGAGGGTATACCTGGAATCCTCAGTGGGCACCAAGTTCAAACCTAATCAGCAACAGTCTTCCGCGTCTGAATGAAGGTATTCGCCTCTGGCGTGCTAATCCGGGATCGAAGCTTATCTTTACCGGTGCTGCGGCAAAGAGCAATAACGTCAGTACTGCAGAAGCGGGAGCCCGCGTAGCGCAGTCACTGGGTGTGCCACCCGGTGATATCATCACGCTGGATAAACCTAAAGATACTGAAGAAGAAGCCGCAGCGGTTAAGCAGGCCATCGGCAGCGCGCCGTTCCTGCTGGTGACCTCCGCATCGCACTTACCACGAGCAATGATTTTCTTCCAACAAGCTGGACTACACCCGTTGCCCGCGCCGGCTAATCAGTTAGCAATTGATTCACCGCTAAATCCGTGGGAGCGCGCGATCCCCTCTCCCGTCTGGTTGATGCATAGCGATCGTGTTGGTTACGAAACATTGGGTCGCATCTGGCAGTGGTTAAAAGGTTCAGGCGAGCCACGGCAGCAGTGATTTCGTTGCCAGATCAAAGTTGGTGCGATTAAAACGTCCGGTGTTGACTAGTTGCGCCACCTCATCCCATAACACATACAGCCAGCGCCGCCAGATGAAGGACTCCGCCACGGGCGCGCGTTGCAGGTATTGCCAAAGCAGGCTTTCCGCCAGCGCGTTATCCATTAAACGGAACAATTCATACTCTCTGGGCGCCCACAGCATCAACCCCGGTCCCACCATGGCCAGTAGCTGATCGCTACGGGCGTCTTTGAGCATGCTACGTAAACTGAAATTACCGTGGATCAGTACGCAGTTATCATTGAATCCTTCAAATAAAGCGGGTAAACACTCACGGGTACGAAACAGGATGCGCTTATCCTGCATCGTCAAGCCAGTATTGTTGAACTGATTTAACGTGGTCCACAGCACCTCAACACGCTGGCGATACCAGGATGGCCAGATATTCTCTTGCGTGTTATCCACCATTCCCACGCAGCCACGGCTATCCTGCCGATGCCATGACAGCAGACCTTCTACGATCTGATCTTTTAAATGTTCCCAGCGTTCGGGCGTTCGGGCTGGCGCTTCCACCGGCACACCCCGTAAACGCTCAAGCAGTAACACATCGGGGCCGGGATGCTCTTCGTGGGTCAAGACCCCGTAAATGACGGGCATACGCACCGTACCGCTGCGCGCTAACATGGAGGTTTTCCATGCCAGTTGCTGCGCCATACCTGGCGTGGTGAAACTTCTCGCCATCAGCGGCATCGGATTTCCCTGACTGTCGTACAGTGACCACAGGGCCGTATCCACTTTTTCATTCACGCATTCTATACGACTGAGTTTTTCGCCCAGCAGGTGGCTGAGTTCGGCACGCAACTGTTCCATTTCAGATTGCCCTCATAAATGCTACTGCTTTCATAATGAGCGTCGGGCAGACAGATGTCACCCGGATGAGATCAATTGATGAAAAGAAAAGTGGAGGGAAAGCGCAACGATACGACACTCCTCCCAAAAATACGCATCAATATGGGGGAGTGCCGTGAGAAAAACTAAGGCATTTCGGCGCGAACGCGCTCGAGATCTTCGGTAGTGTCTACGCCGGTACCCGGGACTTCTTTTGCGACGGCAACGTGAATTTTTTCGCCGTACCACAGCACTCGCAGCTGCTCCAGCATTTCGATATGCTCAAGCGGGCTAGGCTGCCAGTTAACATAGCGGCGAATAAAACCGGCGCGATAGCCGTAAATGCCCAGATGGCGCAGGAAGGTGTCCCCCACCGTTTCCAGACTTTTGGCGAAACGATCGCGATCCCATGGGATGGTCGCGCGTGAAAAATAGAGCGCATATCCTTCAGCGTCCAAAACGACTTTTACCGCATTCGGATTAAATGCCTCTTCCGCACTGTGAATCGGAGCCGCAAGAGTCGCCATGCCGACCTGACGTTGCGCCAGATTCTCAGCTACCTGGCGAATAATGACCGCCGGAATCATCGGCTCATCACCCTGTACGTTCACAATAACGGTATCATCGCTAAAACCACATTTCTCGACGACTTCCGCCAGGCGCTCCGTACCAGACTGGTGATCGGCGCGGGTCATGCACACTTCCCCCCCCACCGCTTCTACCGCGCGAGCGACATCCTCGTGATCGGTGGCCACGATGATACGTTCAGCGCCAGATTCACGCGCACGCTCCAGGACATGCACGATCATAGGCTTGCCGTTGATATCCAGTAGCGGCTTGCCCGGCAGACGAGTGGACGCATAACGCGCAGGAATAATGACCACAAAACTCATGATTTACTCTCATCAGCAGTCAGAACGCGGGCTTCGGTTTCCAGTAACACAGGAATGCCATCACGCAGTGGGAAAGCAAGGTTATCCAGTTTACAAATCAGTTCCTGTTTTTCCTGGTTAAACCAGAGTTTGCCATTGCATACCGGGCAGGCAATGATTTCAAGCAGACGATGATCCATAGTTCCTCCAGATGGACCGGATTGTGAATCCGTAAATATTAACATAATCGCTTAATGGGCTGGGTCTATTTCCCAACCATGGCGTGCATCAGCAAATAAACCTTCAGGATAACGTCCCAGCGTCACGCGTGTTGCCAGTTGCCAGCGGGCAAAATCGTCAATCGCCTGAAACAATCCTTTTTGCAAAGTCACCCCAGGCTTAACCCCATCCTGTAACCACAGCGAAATCACGTCCAGCACGCCCGTTTTACGGTGCATTTTGGCATCCATTCGCCCAACCAACTGCCCGCGGTGCAGCAACGGCAAGACGAAATAACCGTACTGACGTTTTGGTGCTGGCGTGTAACACTCCAGCCGGTAGCTAAAATCGAATAGCTGCTCTGCCCGTTTACGATCCCAAACCACCGGATCAAAAGGCGATAACACTGCGCTGTGGGTCGCCGTTAATTTGCCCGCCAGCGCCTGTTCGAGTAGCGGCTGAAGGTGGCTATGCAGCCATAGCGTTCCCAGCCCTTCAACGTCGACAGGAATAATCTTTTGCTGTTCCGCCCGTTCGTTGTACCAGTTTTTTAGCGCCGGGCGCTTCAGGCGGTAGTAGTCTGCCAGCCATTGTTCGCGGAAAATCCCCAGACTGCGGGCGCTGTTATCCAGCATAACGCTTTCAGCATCTTCCTGCGAAAGTGGGTCGCGTTCATCGTCCCAGTGTGGCATGACGCGATGGGTTAAATCATACACGCGCTGGAAATTACGCCGTTCCACCACCATCACTTTCCCGGCAGTGAACAGCCCTTCAAGATGACGCTTCTGCGGTTTCCACTCCCACCAGCCGCTGGTCCCCTTGCGTGGATGCTCAAAATCAGCAGATCGTACCGGTCCGTTATGCTGGATGTGCTGGAGCAGTTGCTCAATTTCATGAGCATGTTCTTTCATCCACGCCGCTTTATACTTCCAGCCCATATTCTCCGGGGCCAGCATGCGGTGACGTATCAGCATAAAATCGCTGCGCGGCAAAAAGCAGGCCTCGTGCGCCCAGTATTCCATCAGTTCGCCCTGCTGTAACGAGTCGTCCAGCCATTGGGGTGAATAATCTCCTAAACGACTAAACAGCACCAGGTAAGGACTTCGCGCCACAATATTGATGGTATCGATTTGCAGTAACGACATGCGCGAAATAGTCGCGAGAATATCTGCCGGGGTTGCCCGACGGCGTGTTTTTTTCAGCAGACCTTGAGCGGCAAGGTGAAGATGACGGGCATCCGTCAGAGAAAGGTGCGGCAACGACATCTATGGCCTCATAAATGATTCGCTGCCGCAGCGTGAATCAGTTAGCGAGTCAGCGAGATTAAGCTATCCAGCAACACGTCAGGCCGATCGCCTGACAAATGAGCGTCAACAGGTAAATACCACCAGTTTTCATCGGCAAATGCCCGGCACTTAACCGCATCTTTTTCCGTCATCACCAGCGTTTGCCCGGCGTTTACAAACGCACTGACGTCACTGTAGGTCAGAGACTGATGGTCTGCCAGCGCAATGCTTTTTTGCACGCTGGCACCGCATGCTTTCAGCGTGGCAAAAAAACGCGGAGGGTGACCAATGCCCGCCATGGCGACAATATTGGGCAATTGCGCTACATCACGGCGTTCGCCTGTACGTAAATTAACGGCCAGCCCCGGTTCAAGTCGCATAGGGATTTCCCCTGGTTGCGCAACGCCACCGTTAACAATAGTCGCATCCACCGATTTTAGACGACCTGCGCGTTCCCGCATTGGACCAGCGGGAAGCCACCAGTCTCTGATCCCCTCTTGGGCCGCGGGGGAAGCCACCAGCCATTGCCAAACCGACGTTCGCCGTCAATAACCACGATTTCAACATCTCGCGCCAGACGATAGTGCTGTAGCCCATCGTCGGTCACAATAATCTGCACGTCATGTTGGGCCAAAATGGCTTTTACCGCATCCGATCTTACCGGGGATACCGCTACCGGCACGCCGGTACGTTGGGCGATCAGCACAGGTTCATCACCCGCTTCTGCGGTAGTGGTCTCTGCGGTCAATAACAACGGATAAGCAGCCGCTTTCCCGCCGTAACCACGCGACACCACGCCCACGCGAATCCCGCGTTGCTGCAGTTGTTCAACCAGCCAAATCACCACCGGTGTTTTGCCATTGCCGCCGGCTGTAAGGTTTCCGACCACCACAACCGGTACTGGCGCGCGCCAAGCGCGTTTCAGCCCAAGCTTGTAGCATAGGCGGATCCCGCCACTCACCAGGCCATAAAGCCAGGAGAGTGGAAGTAACAATCGCCACAGCGGCGATTCACCAGACCAGATACGTGCGATCATTGACCGAATTGCATTTTGTGTAATTGCGCATAGACCCCGCGCTGCTCAATCAGGTCGCTATGGGTTCCGCGTTCGACAATCAGACCATCCTCCACCACGATGATTTCGTCGGCTTGTTCAATGGTTGAAAGACGGTGAGCAATGACCAGAGAAGTACGGTTTTTCTGTAGCTCATCCAGCGCAGACTGAATCGCACGTTCAGATTCGGTATCAAGAGCTGATGTTGCTTCATCAAGGATCAGAATTGGGCTGTCACGCAACAAGGCACGGGCGATAGCGATACGCTGACGTTGTCCGCCGGAAAGCAGGACGCCGTTTTCACCAATCACCGTATCCAGGCCATTATCCATCTTGTTGATGAAATCCATGGCGTAGGCCATCTGTGCCGCTTTTTCGATCTGCTCACGGCTGTACATATCGGTACGCGCGTAGGCGATGTTGTTGGCAACCGTATCGTTAAACAGGTGCACATTCTGCGAAACCAACGCAACCTGATCGCGCAGGGATGCCAGGGTATATTCGCGCAGATCGTGTCCATCCATCAGAATCTGCCCTTCATCAATATCGTAGAAGCGCGTAATCAGGCTGGCGATGGTGGATTTTCCTGAGCCCGAACGGCCAACCAGAGCAACGGTTTTACCCGCGGGAATATTCAGGTTGATGTTACGCAGAGCCGGTACTTCACGTCCCGGATAGGTGAAAGTCACGTTGCGGAACTCGAGATCGCCGGTAGCACGCTCGATAACACGTTTACCTTCATCTTTCTCCTGTTCGCTATCCAGAATCGTAAATAAGGTCTGGCATGCCGCCATACCGCGCTGGAACTGCGCGTTGACGTTGGTCAGCGATTTCAACGGACGCATCAGCGCGATCATTGAGGAGAAGACAACCGTAATTGTCCCTGCCGTCAGGTTTTCCATTACGCTTGGGAAGCTGGCCGCATATAACACGAAGGCCAGAGCCAGAGACGCAATCAACTGGATGATAGGGTCGGAGATAGAAGAAGCGGAAACCATCTTCATACCCTGCAAACGCATCTTGTTGCTGACCTTATCAAAGCGCTTGGTTTCGACTTCCTGACCACCAAAAATCAGAACTTCTTTGTGGCCTTTCAGCATCTGCTCCGCACTGGTCGTAACCTGCCCCATAGTGTTTTGCATGTTTTTACTGATGCTACGAAAGCGCTTGGAAACCACACGGATCGCCACTGACACAATTGGCGCCAGTACAATCAGGATCAGTGACAGCTGCCAACTGTAATAGAACATCATGATAAACAGGCCAATGATTGAGGCCCCTTCACGTACCACGGTGATCAGCGCGCCGGAAGACGATGACGCGACCTGCTCTGAATCATAGGTAATACGTGACAACAGCGTACCTGTAGACTGTTTATCAAAAAAGGAGACTGGCATGCCCATCATATGACCAAACAGGCGGCGACGCATGGTCATGACCACTTTGCCTGACACCCATGAGATACAGTAGCTGGAGACATAACTGGTTAAGCCACGAACTATCATCAGCCCAATGACCACCAGCGGCATCCACAGCAGCACCGAACGATCCGTTTTACCAAAACCATCATCCAGTAATGGTTTAAGGAGCGATAACATGAAGGTATCGCTGGCCGCGTTAAGGACTAACGCTATACCCGCCACGATCAGACCCGATTTAAAAGGCGCTATGGTTGGCCATAGTCGGCGAAACGTCTGCCACGTAGAGAGATCTTTATCGTTATGCATTCAAAAAACCAGCATTTGTTAGAATAGCCGCATATTCTACCCGTTATCCTCCGACACGCCAAACCACTGATGATACCAACGAGGTAAAATCTGATCCCGCAAGCTGTGTATTCGCCAGTTTTTTTGGTAAAAATCCAGCGTAATCTGCCCCTGATGTGGTGTATCCAGCCATTGATAATTTTGTTTCCGATAACGTTGCTTCACTTTCCAGGATGGCAGACGCCAGGCGTTGTAACGGGATGAAGAGGCTAATGCGGCCTGCCCGTCAACTCGCTGAATGAGTGCCAATGATGATGAAGTATTGCTGCCATGATGCGGAACCTGCATCACCGTAGACTGCAGATGCTGCCAGTAGTGACTTAGCATTTTTTGTTCAGCGGGAGACTCAATATCGCCGGTCAGCAGAACACTCTGATACCCATCATCAACTTTAACCACGCAGGAGTGGTTATTCCCCTGCCCTGTACTTCCACGCACAGGCCAGTGCGCACTGAAGGTTAACCCTTGCCATTGCCAACGTTCTCCGCGAAAACACGGGAGGTGTCCTTTCCAGCCTAGCGGACTTCTTATCCATAGTGATGGCCAGGCTTGTTGTAAGGAGTGCAACCCTCCCCGGTGATCCATATGTTCATGACTTAAAATGACCCCTTCCGGCTCCAGGTTATGCCAACGCAACCAGGGAATAATCAGCTGTTGCGCGCTATCGCCTTCAGGCCATGCCAGACCGGTATCGTAAAGCAGCGCTTTTCCATTACGCACAATCACCATCGCCAGCCCCTGCCCGACATCCAGCATATGCACTTGCCACACATCTGTACGCGGTGCACGCCAAAGCGGCCCACTCAGCAAAAGTAGCGCAGAGAAACAGACCACCGGTAGCGTACGCAAGATATTTAGTCGCCATGCGATAATCATCATTCCGGGTAAAAATGCGAGCCATTGCCAGCGTGCATCAATATTGATCCACCCTTCAGGCAGGCTCCTGAGCCCCCAAAATAGTAGCGCCAGAGAACGATCCGCTAAATACCACAGATTCGATTCAATCATCACCAGTCCGGCTAAATGCACGATCATGCCTGCTAATATCAAGGGTACGGAAACAAACGTGACCAAAGGGACGGCAAACAAATTAGCCGGAAACGAGGTCAGACTAAAACCGTGAAACATTGCGATTTGTACGGGAAGAAGCAGAAGCGTAATACCCAATTGCAGATGAGCCAGCGCCAGAAATTGACGACCAGCACGCGACAGCGGCCAGTCCGGGAGCGGTACCCATTGGTACCAGAACAGCAGTGCCGCAACGGCGGATGCAGACAACCATAGACTTTGCGAAAGAACGGCAACAGGATCCACCATCAGAATGGCTGCCAGACAGCAGATCCATACCGACCATCCGCTCCACTGCCTGCTGCTAAGTCTTAGCGCCCCCCAGACTAGCAGCGCAACAACCGTTCGTAATGCCGGGGGTTGCAGCCCCGTCAGCCAGGCATATAATGTGGCGCAGATAATCCCACCCACTAATGGAACCTGCCAGCAAATCCATCTGGCGGGCATAAAAAATTGTCCCGCGCGAATTATTCCGCCAGCCAGAAGTGCAGCAAACGCAATATGCAGCCCGGAGATTGCCATCAAATGAGCCGTGCCGGTATCACGCATAATCGTTTTCACCTCTTGTGACACGGACAAGCGCTCACCCATTCCCAGACCCAGTATGACCTGCTGCCAGGGATAGTCGGCGAGTACCGTTTTCAATGAGTCGAGAAATCGCGAACGCAAACTGCATTGTGGTGTGATAACCGAAGCCTGTAAGAATCGCCCCGTCAACGGTTGATGCTGCGTCAATGCGTAACGCTGGCTATCAAATCCGCCTTCGTTTAATTGACCGTGTACGGCGCGGACTTTCAATGTCATCGCCCATGTCTGACCCGCACAAACATCACCGGGTAAATACTGTCCGTACAAAACGATTCCTTGTGCAGGAAAGATTCGTCTCCCCTGAAGGTGAGTGATTTGGCCGTAGTGCGTTGTCATATTGTCAGTTCCGGTTATCCGCACAATGGCTTGCTGGTTTTTCTCAGGCAGCGTATTACCGGCCCACAGAGCCTCTTTCGCAGCCAGGATTCCCCAAAGAAAAAACAGCAGGGTTAGTCCGGCGGAACGTATATATTTGTGGGGGAGAAAACAGAGCAGACATGCCAGACAAAATACAATGCTGATACACAACATGCCTGGCAGCGTAGGTAATAGCATGAGTGGGAGAATGCCGAATAATGCACACGTACTCACCGTTGTTATTTTCATCAATAACCTCCCTGTTTCAGGGAGTGTGCAGTACTCTTCGACGATTGTCTGGCATCAATTTATCGTTATACGACCTGAGTTCCGCAGACATTTAGTGGGGGTTGTAACGTACAAATTAACTGGGATGAGGATTCCAGGATAGGCGCACAGAAATGAAAAAAGCACCCATGTGGGTGCTTTTCTCGGCGTTAAGTCTCGCTAAAAACTTAACCGTAAATATTGGCGCGGTCGCGCAGTTCTTTACCTGGTTTAAAGTGCGGAACGTATTTCCCTTCCAGATCCACTTTATCGCCGGTCTTCGGATTACGTCCGGTGCGTGGTGCGCGGTAATGCAAAGAGAAGCTGCCGAAACCGCGGATTTCAATACGCTCGCCCTGCGCAAGAGTCGAGGCCATATGTTCCAGCATCTCTTTAACTGCATCTTCAACCGCTTTCGCGGGAATATGAGGTTGCTGGGTTGCAAGTCTTTCAATCAATTCTGACTTGGTCATGATTCCTCCGGTTCCTTAAAGGCATAATTAGCTGCTGCATTGATTAAGGGCGGCCGTAGCCGCCCTTTGTCATTGATTACAGGACGAATCCTGTAATCTGTCAAGCTACTCGTCATCCTTTGTGCCGTTAACAGCACAAAGGATTTAGAGCACTCGATATTACTCGCCTTTAGCTGCTTTGAAAGCTTCAGCCATTGCGTTGTTAGAGAAGTT